>Ga0209541_10002033_pt1 | contig 39020 bp, 44 predicted proteins | sample RifCSPlowO2_01_FD_184027 | JGI IMG/M metagenome (GOLD analysis project Ga0209541, IMG submission 184027) | Groundwater microbial communities from Rifle, Colorado - Rifle CSP2_plank lowO2_0.1 (SPAdes) (version 2) | ecosystem: Environmental > Aquatic > Deep subsurface > Groundwater | place...
GCTACTTGAGCTGCTCGACTGAAAATATGCTGAGGATAATAACCCAAATCAAAAGTAAACGCTAATGGCGTAAAGCCTATTTTCAAAACAGTATATAAAATAGCAGTGCTGTCTTTCCCTCCGGAAATCCCGACCATGACATCATATTTTTTATTTTTACTATCGCCAATAAAAGTTTTTAAAAATTCCAGTTCTTTTTTTAATAACTTGCCGTCAAAATTATTTTTATATAATTCGCATAAACGACATAGGCCGTTACGGCCTATAGATATGGTTGGATTTAAAGTATTGTTTAAACAAATTTTACATTCGCGCAATTTAACAATTATCATTTGACTTTGAATTTATTTTTTAAGTATTTAATTATAGCCCGGTCATAAGCGCCAACATATTCAAAGGCCTTGAGGGCCAATTTTTCATTAGTAGCTAAATCTATTTCTCTATTTTGGGCTAATTTATGGAGTACCATATCATAATCTTTAATATCAGTAACGATAGTAACATTCTTATAGTTTTTGGCGGCGCAGCGAATCATCGCCGGACCACCTATATCCAAATTGAATATTGCTTCCTCGTGTTCAAATTTTTTCTTCGCCACCGTTTTTTCAAAGGCATAGAGATTACACACTACTAATTCAAATGGTTTTATTTTGTATCTTTTACCATCTTTTAAGTGATCGGGGTTTAACCGATCGGCCAAAATCCCGCCAAAAATAATGGGGTGAATTAATTTTATCCCCTGCTTACCCATGATAGGTGGGTAGCCGGTTATTTCAGATACCTCCTTGATGGAAATGCCGTTTTTTCTTAATAACCAAGAGGTTTTCAACGATCCAACCAATTCAAAACCAAACTTCTTAAGACCCTTAGCAAATTCAACAATCCCCGTCTTATCAGTAACCGTTAATAAAGCGTATCTTTTTTTCATTGTTGATATTATAGTACAAAATCAGCAAAAAATCTACAATAATTTTCTGCTCTTCTAATTATTTTTTCATTCCGCCATAAAATATGTAATGATAATATATTCTTAACTCAAAACTTTAATGGTTTTTTGAATCAGCAGAACGCAGCGGCCCAGATGCTCAATAATATCGCGTTCCTTAAGGCGAATAACTCGCCAGCCGGAGCGGCGAAGATAAGAATTCTTAATCCTATCTTTAGCTTTTTGAAATTTGCCGGTATGAGCTTTTTTATTGTCACACTCAACGGCAATTTTTCCTTTTTTACAAAAAATCACAAAATCAATGCGAAAACGCTTGCTCTTGATTAAAACCGTAAATTCCGGCCTGACTTTTATGCCAATCTGCCGGAGACGTCTTTCAATAATTTGCTCAGTCGGCGGAATACCGTAAAGCTCCAAAATATCATGGGAAGAAAACAGGGTTTTCAAAGTCGTGAAGCCGAAAGAAACGCGGCGCGGAATTATATTTTTAATCGGCTTGGGAAGTTTTTCTATTTTAGAAAACTCACACTTTAAATAATCGTCGTTGGCTCTGAGATGATTTCTTTCTTTCGGCAATAAATTAATTCTTTTGACAATTTTTCGCCGTTTAAGGCGGGCATAATATTCAATTCGCTTGCCCCGCCTGCCAAATCCGGCCGGCTGATAAAAAGCGATGTATTTGAATTTTTTCTTTAGAGGACGCAATATTGCGCCTTCCTTTGATAAATAAAAAACCGGGATCCGGTACCAATGCTGTTTCAAAAGAATCCTAAGGTCATTTTTATTCTTCAACACTCCGACTAAAACAGTTTTATTTTCGGAAACTGCTTTCATCATACAATATGAATATAATATCAAACAGCGGATAAATCCATCATTTTTTTATACATTTCTGATAATACTTCGATTAGACCTTATCTATTTTTGCGGCGAGAATGAAATCATTTTCCGAAAGTCCTTTAATGGCGTGAGTAGAAAGATTAATTTTTACCTGCCGATAATCCGTCAGATGAATATCCGGATGATGCTCTTCGGATTCGGCTATTTCCCCAACCTTGTTTACAAATGCCAGCGCTTCTTTAAAGTCCTTGAACTTATATTTTTTACTGATAAATTTGCCGTAATCCGCAAGTTCCCAGCCCGGGATTTGTTTTAACAACGCCCCTGCTTCTCCATTGCTAAGCGGAGCTTGATTTCCCGCGCACGGCGCGCATTTTTGTTCAACTAACTGCATAGTTATATTTTATCACAAAATTTAACAACTTTATTAACTATTTTATTTAGATTTTTCTTTATTTCGTGCCCACAAATTCTTAACTACCGAAAAGTTATCCACATCCCCCACTGTTCCTATCTTCGGTAAATGTTCGGTATACTTACTATAATGAATAAATACTAAGTGTTGTTACTAAATTTATGGCTACTTTAACTAAAAAACAAAAAGGGGTTTACGATTTTATAAAAAATTATATAAACAAAAAGGGGTTTTCTCCTACTTTTGAAGAGATTAAAAAACATTTTAAACTTTCTGCTCTATCGGGAGTACATCAATATATAGAAACTTTGAAAGAAAAGGGTTTTTTAACTAAAAGCGACTATTCAGCCCGCGGAATTGAATTATCTAACCAAAATGAGCAAATGGTTCAAATTCCTTTACTTGGCACTATTGCCGCCGGACAACCATTAACACTATTTGATACTGTAAGCGAAAATATCGCGGTACCTAAAAATAAACTGCCTAATTCCAGCAATGATAATATTTATGCTTTAAAAGTAGCTGGTAACAGCATGATTGAAGAAAATATAAATGATGGTGATACCATTTTAGTGCGCCATCAAAATACTGCTGAAAATGGCCAAAAAATTGTGGCCTTAGTTGACGGCGGAGCTACGCTTAAAAAATTCTATAAAGAACGCGGGCAAATTCATTTACAACCGGCAAATAAAAATTTAGAACCGATAATTGTCCGTCGCGGACAGGACTTTCATATTCAAGGAATTATGCTTGATGTTGTTGAAACAAGTAAGATAAAACAATTAAGCCAACCCTTTGTGTTGCCTGCTAAAAAAAATATTTGGCCCCAGGATGTTATTTTCAAAAAAGCAGAACCTTATTTTGAAGATACCAGTTTTGTTCTATATCATGGAGATTGTATAAGTATCCTAAGCCAATTACCCGCCAATTCTATCGATATGATATTTGCTGACCCGCCATACAACCTCTCAAATAACGGTTTTAGCCTTCATGCCGGCAAAAGAGTAAGTGTTAATAAGGGCGCCTGGGATAAAAGCCGTGGTTTTAAAGATGATTATAATTTTCATTACAGATGGCTTGATGCTTGCAAAAGGGTCTTGAAACCGGAGGGCTCGCTTTGGGTCAGTGGGACCTATCACTCAATTTACCAATGCGGTTATGCGCTTCAAGCGCTTGGATACCACATCTTAAACGATATTGCATGGTTTAAACCAAACGGCTCACCAAATTTGAGTTGTCGTTACTTTACGGCATCGCACGAAACTCTAATTTGGGCGCGAAAAGACAAAAAGGCAAAACATTTTTTTAATTATGATTTAATGAAAAATGGCAAATGGTTGGAAGATTTTATAAAAAAACCCAATTTACAAATGCGCTCGGTATGGGCAATTTACCCACCCAAAAAATCAGAAAAGAAGTTCGGCAAACATCCAACTCAAAAACCAGTAGAGCTCTTAAAAAGAATTGTCCTTGCATCAACAAAACTAAACGCTGTAATTCTTGACCCATTTACGGGAAGCTCTACAACCGGGATAGCTTCGGCAACTATTGGAAAAAGAAAATTCATTGGGATTGATACCGAAAAAGAGTTTTTAAATATGTCAATTAAACGATACAAAGAGATACAAACTTTATCTACGAAGCGGTAACGCTGCTTCCAAAACTTCTGTATAATGTTTTCTCCCGTCAATATAATCTCTAAGCGCAAGCAAAAGATCTCGAAACATATATGCTCCGGGGTTAATCTTTTCGTTTCTGCAAAAAAGCTCAATTACTGTAGCTACGTAATCTAACGAGAGTGTATAAGATTGTTCAATATGGGCGTATCGATGGGCGATTTCAGTAACAGTTTCGAATTGGTAGTCGTTCCTTTCTTTAACGGAAGAAAAAGGAGATATACGGGCATAATAATCAATATAATATTGAACAATTTCTCTCACTTCACTTCTATATTGAGGAATTTTAAGTAATAAATCTACGACCCAAAAAGTATGTGTTGGCGGCGTAAGTTTTTTGTCTTCTCCCGGAATTAATATTTTTATTACAAAATCAATATCCGGCCTAACACCACGACTACCCTGAAATAAACCTATTAGTGTTCCATCCTGGGTTTTATGGGTCTTGAAAGCAACAACACGCGGTCTTAATTGCGTAAGGTTTGTGCCATCATAATACTTCAAGTTGTAAATTGTAGAGGTTTTTGACATAACCTCTTTAATTTAACTCTTTTATATGAGACGATCAAGTATTTCTCGTATAACCTAAACAGTATCTAAAAACTCGGTGATAGAATAGGAAATGTAAAAAACGCAGCTTTGCCGTGTGGAAGCGGCGACCTATTAAAGGGCGGATAGGCAAATGGAAAAGAAAATTTTGCTAAGGAGCGTCGATTTAATAAAACTGCAATTAAATGAGAAAAGGTAAGTAGGGTATTAACTCGTCCATAATCATATCGAGCATTTTCGTAACCCAGGGTATGCATCTTAACATCCTCATTAAGAGCTAATACATCGAGAAAATATAAAAATACACCCACCGGAACATCGCCAACTTTAGGAAGCCGTTTTTTAAGTATTGCCAAAGATTTTTTTGGAGGAATATATCTCCACCGTCCCCTTAAATCTTTTTTGTGATCTAACATAAAAGCCATTCTGAATATAAGCATTCCTAAAAGTTCCAACCCAAGTAAATCTGCTCGAATTAAATGTTCAATTTGCTCAAATAGTTCTGCAAAAGTTAAATCATTGCCGACTTTTTTAACTCCCTTCATAACAAAGGGATTCATATCGTTAGAGTTATTAGTTATTTCGCCCGTTACATAATGTCTCCGTTTAAAATCGGGTGCCGCTTCTTTTCCGGGTTTACCAACGGCAACTATAAAATCGCCTGATTTATAGAGTTCCGTTATTTTCCTTTTTTCTTGATTTTTACCTTTTGACCACCGAATAGCTTCTTGTAACATTTCTATACGACGGGGTTTGGCAAACGGACTTAATTTAAGTCCAGCGGATAATGCAAGCTCTTTGTTAAGAGCTAAAATATCTTTTTCTGATAAACCAAGCTTTAAATAAAATTTCTTTGTTATTGTTTTCATGTTCTTTAATTAAATGCGCAATAACAATAAGTTTATTTTTTCTCTCCTTCTTCCGGCTGCGGATTCTCTCCTTTAGAAGGCTGCTGACCTCCTTGATTTTGCTGATTCATGTACTGTCCGATTTTTTGGAGTTCTTGAGAAAGTTCGGATAAAGCTTTTTTTATAGATTCGGTATCGGCGCTGTCTTTAACGGATTTTAATGCTTCTATTTTTTCTTGAACGGATTTTATAATTTCGCCTGCGCCATCCTTTTTATCGGCGGGTAAATCTTTCAGAGCTTTTTCCGCCATATAAACCGTGCTTTCGGCGGTATTTTTCAAATCTATTAACTCCCGCTTTTTCTTATCTTCGGCCTCATGGACTTTTGCTTCGTTTTTCAAACGCTCCACTTCTTCTTTAGAAAGCGAGGTGGTAGCTTCAATTTTCACGGACTGGGTCTTACCGCTGGCTTTGTCTTTAGCGGAAACATTTAAAATGCCGTTGGCGTCAATATCAAAAGTAACTTCCACTTGCGGAACTCCGCGCGGAGACGGCGGAATACCGTCTAAAATAAATTTTGCTAATGTTTTGTTGTCCGCCGCCATTTCCCGTTCTCCTTGCAAAACATGAATTTCCACCGTGGTCTGATTATCCGCGGCAGTGGAAAAAATCTGGGTCTTAGCGGTCGGCATAGTGGTATTTTTTTCAATCAAACGGGTGGAAACGCCGCCCAAGGTTTCAATACCCAAAGAAAGCGGGGTAACATCTAAAAGCAAAATATCTTTCACGTCGCCCTGCATAATTCCGGCCTGAATTGCGGCGCCGACCGCCACTACCTCATCCGGATTCACGCCTTTATGCGGTTCTTTACCAAAGGCCTTTTTCACCGCTTCCACCATTGCCGGCATCCTGGTCTGGCCGCCAACTAAAATTACCTCGTCAATATCTTTAATGCTAAACTTCGCGTCTTTTACGGTTTTAAGCGCAAGCTCAATAGATCTGTCAATAAATTCCTGAACCAAACTTTCCAGCTTTGCCCGCGTCAGTTTCGTAACAAAATGCTTCGGCCCGAAAGCGTCCGAACTGATATACGGAATATTAATTTCCGCTTCCATAGCGCTGGAAAGCTCATGCTTGGCTTTTTCCGCCGCTTCCCGCAAACGCTGAAGCGCCAGCGGGTCTTTGGAAATATCAATGCCTTCCTGCTTTTTATATTCGGCAATCAGGTATTCAACGATTTTCTTGTCAAAATCATCACCACCCAAATGAGTGTCGCCGCCAGTGGCTTTTACTTCCACTGTGTCATCGCCGACTTCCAGAACAGACACGTCAAAAGTGCCGCCGCCAAAATCATAAACTGCGATTTGCTCATTTTTCTTTTTATCCAAACCATAAGCCAGCGCCGCCGCTGTCGGTTCGTTAATAATTCTTTTTACTTTAAGTCCGGCGATTTCTCCGGCGTTTTTAGTCGCCTGCCGCTGGGAATCGTCAAAATAAGCGGGCACGGTAATCACCGCTTCTTCAATTTTTTCGCCTAAAAGCGCCTCGGCGTCGGCTTTTAATTTTCCAAGCACCATCGCAGAAACCTGCTCCGGCTTAAGCCATTCTTCCCCCATCTTCACTTCCACGCTGTTATTAACGCCTTCCCGAATTTCGTACGAAAGAATTTTTTTGTCGTGCTGGACTTCTTTATCGCTGAATTTCCGGCCGATAAACCGCTTTACGGAATAAATAGTATTTTGCGGATTGGTTACCGACTGCCTTTTGGCAAGAAGCCCGACTAAACGTTCTTTGGATTTTGAAAACGCCACAATAGACGGCGTAGTGCGGTTGCCCTCGGCATTTTCCAAAACGCGCGGGCCGCTGGATTCCATAATCGCCATCGCGGAGTTAGTTGTGCCTAAGTCAATTCCTAAAATTTTTGCCATGATGTTTTACAACGAACTACATATAACTACAAAAGACGACACCTGACGACAAATTATAATAATAGTTGTAGTTAATTGTGGTTTGTTTGTTGTTAATTGTTAAAAATTACTTCGTAATTTTTACTCTTGCCGGCCTTACGACTTTGCCGTTTAACATATATCCGGATTCTATTTCTTCTGCAATTGTTCCCGACTTTGCTTGCCCTGAGCCTGTCAAAGGGCCTTCCGCCTCGCCGATTGATTCATGTTTCATAGTATCAAACTGGTCCCCCGAAGAAACTTTTATTTTTTCCAGGCCTTTCTTTTTTAAAACTTCTTCTAATTGGGTTTTAATAATATAAACTCCTTTATCAACCTGGCCGTTTTTCTCAAGGGCGAAAATACCAAGCTCGAAACTATCCAATACCGGAATTAAATCCATTACCATCGCTTCAGTCGCGTAATTCATCATTTCTTCAAACCGCTTGCCTTCATCTTTTTGATAATTGATTAAATCCGCTTTTGCCCGCTTCCAGCCATTAAGGTATTCTTCTTTTTCTTTCCGCGTTTTTTCCAGTTCGTTTTTTAAATCTTCTGCTGGCTGTTCTTCTTTTTTTTCTTCTTCATTATTCATCATATTCGTGCAATAACTTCAATAAATTAAAATTTTTGTTATAGTCCATCCGTTTCGGGCCGATAATCGCTATTAAAACCTTATGTCCGCCGATATCGTAACTGTCCATAATCACCGACAAATTTTCACTGTCCGTAATCGGGCTCTTTTTTCCGATAAACACCTGCGGCTCCGGAAGCGAACGGAAAATCTTATTTTTTAAATTATCAAACCGCTCGTCCAGCATTTCAAAATCGCGGACAATTTCCTGAAATTCGCTTTTAGTTTCCAAATCCAGCCGAACAAATAATTCATCCAGCCCGCTTTTATAAATCGTCTTTTCTTTTTCTCTCTGCCCCACGCCCAGCAATTTTACCTCATTAGAAAAAGCGTCTACGAAATCCCTTAAACTGTCTTTACGCAAATTATCCGCCAGCCGGCTGTAGCGCGGCTGATTTAAAATTTTATTGGACGACGCGACATTATCCAGCGTCTTACCGACAAAAAACTGGTAGCCCTTGTCCGTCGGCACCCGGCCGCCGGAAGTGTGCAGCTGCGCCAAAAACCCGTCTTTAGTAAGACGATTCAGTTCATTTCTGATAGTGGCTTCTTTCACGCCAAAATCATGCTGTTTTTCCAATTCGCGCGAACTAACCGGCTGGCCGCTTCTTATATATTCTTTTATCGCGGCTTCCAATATGGAAGCGGTACGGGTAGTCATAATCAAGAGTATACAAAATAATTATCACTCTTGTCAAGAGAGTGATAATCGAATAAATAACTAATATGTTATAATAAATATAGATGAAAATTATCAAACATAAACTCGCCTGGATAGATATTCAAAAACCCACCAAAAAGGATTTGGAGTTTATCCGCAAACAGCACAAATTCCATCCAATTATTTTAGACGAACTGCTACACTATTCCGCCCGTTCCCGCGTTGAACCGTATGACAATTACCTTTTCCTGACCTATCATTTACCTATATACGATAACGCCATCAAAAGTTCCCGCCGGGCGGAAATTGATTTTTTAATAACTAAAAATAAAGTAATTACCGTACATTATGAGGACTTAGAGCCGATTAATAATTTCTGGCGCCGATTAAGCAATGATAAAAATTTCAAAGACCGCGCCCTAAGCGAAAGCACCGGGCGCATCCTTTATTATCTTATAGAAGAAGTGCTGGCTTTTTCCCAGCGGCAACTCCGCCACATTGAAGAAAATGTTACCGAACTGACCAAAGAATTATTCCAAAATCAGGAAGCCCAGCTACTAAAAAAAATTTCTTACCTTAAAAGAGATATTCTGGATTACAGCATCATCAGCGAACCGCAAAAAATTATTTTGGAGTCCCTGAAAGAAGTCGGAGGGCGATTTTGGGGAGAAAACCTGAAAATTTATCTGTCGGACTTGGCCGGCGATCATCTGAAAATTATGCAGCAATTAAAGAACTTCAAAGAAACAGTGGACTCGCTGGAACAAACCAATTCCCAGCTCTTAAACGCCAAGACCAACGCCGTCATGCAAAGATTCACAGTGCTGGCGTTTCTTACTTTTCCGCTGGTGCTGTTAACTTCCTTGTTTAATGTAAGCGCGATAGACAGAGCCATCAACGGCAATCAAGCGGTCTTCGGCATTGCTTTTATTTTGGTCTTAATAGTAACCATACTATTGCTGATACTTTTCAGGAGAAAGGGGTGGTTATAATATTTTCAAATAAATAAAAGCTTACTTAATTATTTTTAGATATACCAAATGAAACTCCACGGCCTTCAGGCCGTGGTTTCTTTATATTTCAAGCTCCGCATATCTACTACTATGCTATAGCATGGTAGTAGATATGCCCACTATCCACGGCTTAAAAGCCGTGGTTTTAGTAAGGTATTTCGGCATATAAAAAAGGTTGGCTCTCATTGAAAACTTGAGGCCTTTTATAGTAAAATCAACTTATGATTCGCGTTTTCAATACTTTATCCGGGAAAAAAGAAGGATTAAAAAAACCAAAAGGCAAACAGCTAAAACTTTTTGTCTGCGGGCCCACGGTTTATGATTACCCGCATATCGGAAACGCGCGAACTTACATTGCTTTTGACGCTTTTGTCCGATATCTGCGCTCCCAAAAAATAAAGGTCTTTTACCTGCAAAACATAACGGACATTGACGACAAGATAATCACCAAAGCGCGCGAAGAAAAAACAACGCCGGCGGCTATCGCCAAAAAATACGAAAAAATCTACCATCAAAACGAAAAGTCGCTGAATATCTGTTCGGTATCCAAATACGCCCGCGCCACCGCGCACATTCCGCAAATAATAAAACAAATTAAAACGCTGATTAAAAAAGGCCATGCCTATAAGATAGAAGGCGACGGGTATTATTTTGACCTTGCCGCTTTTCCGGAATACGGAAAACTTTCCAAACGGACTTCACTTCAGGCGGAAGACGCAGTATCCCGCATTGATGAAAATATCCGCAAGCGGAATAAAGGCGACTTTGCTTTGTGGAAGTTAGTCCGATTCGAAGCTACAAATTATTTATCCAAATCTACAAATTCTACAAATAAATTTAAAATAATAAACGGGGAGCCGGCGTGGTGGACACCGCTCGGCTGGGGACGTCCCGGCTGGCACATTGAAGACACCGCGATTACCGAACATTATTTCGGGCCTCAATACGATTTGCACGGCGGCGCGGTGGACTTAAAATTCCCCCACCACGAAGCGGAAATCGCCCAGCAGGAATCCGCCTCCGGAAAAAAACCGCTGGTAAAATTATGGATGCATACCGGTTTTCTTCTGATAAACGGAAAGAAAATGTCCAAATCACTCGGCAATTTTGTAAGCATAACCGAATTTCTTAAAAATTATCCGGGCGAAGTACTTCAGCTTTTAGTTCTTAATCACCATTACCGCTCGCCGGTGGATTATACGGACGAAACAGCAAAACAATCGCAATCAGCCCTAAAATCAATGCAGGAATTTATTTGGAAATTAAACCTTCCCGCCGGTTCAGGATTAAAGGACTTGCCGAAACTTCTCTTAAATACAAAAAAAATATATGGTAACTCGCTGGCAGACGATTTTAATACTCCGGAAGCTTTAGCCACGCTATTTTCGTTAAAACATAATCTGGAAAAACAGGCCTGGAATTTAACCGCTTCGCAAGCCAAACAAATCCAGCGGTTCCTTATAAATTCCCTGTCTGCGTTAGGGCTAAATCTAAAAAATCTTCCCAAAATTCCCGCTAAAATCGGCCAAATGGCTCAAAAAAGGGAGTTATGCAGAATCAATAAACAATTTATCCAGTCCGACGCCTTGCGGAATGAAATAGAAAAGTTAGGATACATTATAGAAGATACGCCAGCAGGACCGTTAGTCATTAAAAAATGACCTAATTATTCTAATTAACCTAATTGACCTAAAATTCTAGAATTAGGCATTAAGATTTCATTAGAATAAATTAGACAATTAGAGTGATTAGAATAATTTTATGACGCAGTCATTGAAATTGCCTCCGCAAAATATTGACGCCGAGCAATCCGTTCTCGGCGCTTTAATGCTGGACAAAAACGCGGTAATCAATGTCGCCGACATACTTGCTCCGGAAGATTTTTACAAGCCGGCGCATGAGAAAATCTACAATACTATTTTAGATTTATACGGAAAAAGAGAACCAATAGATATTCTAACGGTTACGGAAAAACTAAGAGTTGAAAATGTTCTGAGAGAAATCGGCGGCTCCGCTTATTTGAGTAAACTGATGGAAATGGTGCCGACCGCCGCCCACATTGAACACTACGCCAAAATAGTAAGAGGAAAAAAGGTCTTGCGCGACCTGATAAAGACCTCCGCGGAAATAACCGAAAACGCGATTGATGAAACCGAAGACATAGAAACGCTATTGGATTCCATTGAACAAAAAATTTTTGCCATATCCCAGCACTCTTTCAGCCAAAAATTCATTAAATTAAGCGAAGAGCTTAAAGGCGCCTATGAACGGATTGAAAAGCTTCATCGCGAAGAAGGCGGATTAAGAGGAGTTCCTACCGGATTCCAGCAATTGGATGATAAGCTGTCCGGATTGCAAAAATCCGATATGATTGTCTTGGGCGCCAGGCCGTCTCTGGGAAAAACCTCTTTGGCGCTTGATATTGCCAGACATGTGGGTATTAAACTGAAACGGCCGGTAGGAATTTTTTCTTTGGAAATGTCCCGTGAACAAATTGTTGACCGCATTATTGCCGCCGAAGCCCAAATATCGCTTTGGGAACTCCGTAGCGGACGATTAAAAGACGACGAATCATTTGAACTTATCCAACACGCCCTCAATGAATTAACCCACGCCACTCTTTACATAGACGACACGCCGTCGCCAACCATAATGCAAATGCGCTCTATGGCAAGGCGACTGCAGGCGGAACACGGCCTTGATTTGATTATTGTTGATTATATACAGCTAATCCAGCCCAAAAATAATATTGCAAGCTTGGTCCAGCAAGTAACTGAATTTTCCCGCGGCTTGAAATCCATGGCCAGAGAATTAAATGTGCCGGTACTGGCGCTTTCCCAGCTTTCCAGAGAAGTGGATAAAAGAGAAAATAGGCGGCCTCGGCTTTCCGACCTTAGAGAATCCGGCGCCATTGAACAAGACGCGGATGTAGTAATGTTTATTTACCGCAAAGATAAAGACCGTTTGAATCCGACTTCCGAAGAGCAAAATACCGCGGAAATTATAATTGAGAAGCACCGCAACGGCCCGACCGGCACGGCTCTGCTGAAATTTGACGAAAAAAAATCCAGCTTCTTGAATATAGATAAATACCACTAACAAGGGTAAGGCCAAGAGGGTAAAATAAAAAGATTTAAATTAAAAAATGGCTGTTGGCTAAACCCTATACCCTAAATCTATGTTGCCTGACCCAATCAAAAATTTCGTAGATGTTTTTTCTAAGCTTCCTTCTATTGGTCCGCGTCAAGCCACGCGGCTGGCTTTTTATTTAAGCAATCTTGGCAAAAATAAATTAAAAGAAATAAGCGACGTAGCGCGCGGCCTCGCCGATTTGACCACTTGCGCCCAATGTTTCCGCACTCATGTCGGAAGAGGAAAATTATGTTCTATCTGCTCTGACCCGACCCGCAATCAAAAACTTATTGCCATAGTGGAAAAAGAAACCGACCTTATTTCTCTGGAAAAAACTAAAAAATTCAACGGCCGTTATCTGGTAATCGGAGAACTGCAAAAAACCGGCGATTTGGAACCGGAACAAAAACTGCGGCTTTCCGCGCTAAAAAATACCATTAAAAAAGGGTTGGGTGGGCAACCCGCCTCCGCTAAAGCTTCCGCCGATGCTAAAGCTTTGGCGGACAAGTCGGCGGACAAGGCTGACGAAATTATACTTGCCGTTAATCCGACAATATACGGCGATTTAGGCGCGTCTATTCTTAAAAAAGAATTGGAAGGATGCGCAGAAAAAATTACCCGCCTCGGCCGCGGCATTCCAACAGGCGGCGAGATTGAATTCGCAGATGAAGAAACACTTGGAAGTGCTATTGACAAAAGAAGTTAAAAAATATAAACTACTGGATAGTATAGACACTATCACCTCAGATATAAATATGGCGCTAAACAGTACTCTCAGCAGAACGGCTTCAGTTAGGCCGCTTTTTTATTTAACCGAAACTATTTCCAATTCTGTATAATGTTGCCGATGCCCTTTCTTTTTTCTATATCTTGTCTTGGAATGATACTTGAAGACGATTTTCTTATCGTGCCGGCCTTGGCCTAAAACCTTCGTTTCTACTTTCGCGCCCTCAACATAAGGAGTCCCAACCTTAACATCCTCGCCATCAGCAACTAAAAGAACTTTATCCAAATTCAAATTCGCGCCTTGTTCCGCGTCTAATTTTTCCACTTTTAATTTTTGGCCAGGGCTTACCTTATACTGCTTACCGCCGGTTTCTATAATTGCAAATATCATAATAATTAAGCGAGGTTTTATTTTACTTGAAAACATTGCGTAGGCTTTATTACAAATAAATGAGCGAATAGGAAATTTATCGGGATACCCAGGAGTCCCGCAAGGCGGGACGACTCGGGTGATAAATTTCCGTTATGAGCGAATATTATTTGTTAAAGCCGAAGCAGCGAGTTTGAAAGTAAATTAAGGCCGAGCATCAATTAACTGAAATAATAACATTCACCGCCATTAAAATCAATATGCTAAAAATAGCCGTTACCGAAGCGAGAAGATACGATAAAAACCTTTCTTTAAAATAAAACTCATCCGCGAGAAAAAAATTAATGGCCAAAGTTACCAGCGCCATAGCCAAGATGCCGAATACCGCGCTTTTAGCGCCGAAAAAATCCGCTCCCCGAAAATTATCAAAATGAATCACTAACAATCCGTCCGTGCCCGCCAAATTAGTATAGGTTATCCCGAATCCGATAATCAAAATAGCCGCGCTTAACGCGAACGCGAAAACCGTGTATTTATCTTTTAAAATTATCGGCATAATAATTAATTATGTAGCCTTAATGGGAATCGAACCCATGTTCCCGCCTTGAGAAGGCGATGTCCTAGGCCACTAGACGATAAGGCCAGCTCGGCGAAGGTTAAAATAACTATAATACAAATTAATTATTAACAGAAATTTCTTTAATTTCTTCCACTATTTTATCCAAACCAATGGCTCTGGACGCCTTCACTAAAATCAAATCGCCTTTTCTGATTAACTCTTGAACTTCCGGAGCGGCTTCTTCCGCCGTATCAAAACTGTAAATATCTTTTTGCGGCATGCCGGCTTCCCTGGCGGAATCGGCAATAAATTTCGCCCGGCTTCCGACAGTAAATAAAATATCAAAGCGCTTGGGAATTAATTTTCCGATTGATTCATGGGCTTCTACGGTATATTTGCCTATTTCCAGCATATCTCCCAACACCGCTATTTTTCTTTTCGCTTTTAAAACTTCCATCGTATAGATAGCCGCCTCCACGGAAAGCGGCGAAGCGTTATAAGAATCATCAATAATGTAAGTATTTTTAACTCCGGAAATTAGTACGCCCCTTTGAGGAGGCGCTTCATATTTGGAAAGTGCTTCGGAAATTTTAATCAAATTTAGGCCAAAAATTATTCCCAAGCACGCGCTAGCGGCCGCCGCATACGCCTGCGCTTTGCCGAAACAATTATCAAGGCGGATTGGGACAAAACTTCCGCCATAATTCAATTTAAAGGAAATCCCCTGCGGCTTATTGCCTTCCATTTTGGTCTCAAAATTACTGATTACCATATCCGCGCCGTCCTCAAATCCGTAAGAAATAGTGTGCGCCCGGGTGCGGTATCGCATTTCTAAAACCGCGCCGTCGTCATGATTTAATACTGCGAATCCGGTTGCCGAAAGCGATTCCACCACCTTAGATTTTTCGCGCGCCAGCGCGTCCGGACCGCTGAAAAACTCCACATGAACCGGAATATCTCCGATAGCGGTTATTACTCCGATTTTAGGTCGGGCAATATCCAGTAAATATCTCATATCTCCCGGCTTATCCACTCCATACTCCAAAATCAATAATTCCGGATACGGCATTCTGAAAATCAAACGAAATACGGCTATTAAAATCACTTTCGGCCAAAAAAACTTACCCGAAATTTCCGAATAATCCCCTAAAATAGTCAAAGGTATGCCGATTTCATTATTAAAATTTTTACTGTTAGCCCTTGTTTTTCTGTAATCCTTCAACACCGTGTAAATCGCTTTTTTAGTTGAAGTTTTTCCGACACTGCCGGTAACCGCAATAATGCCCGGATCATATTTACGGATAGTCCAAATAGCCAGCTGACGGATAATAATTTTTAGATATTGTTGAAGAGTTTCTTTAGACATACAAGTTAAATGGTAAATGAAACATGTCGCTTGTCGCATTACACTACACTATTTCACTCAAGATAGTCCGGTGGCACATTATAATAATTTAATATAAATTCCGCCAATTCCCTAAAAGCCGGCACCACCGTCAAACCGGCAAGAGGCGCTCCGGCTGGCTTATCAATTCTTATTAAAATAGTAAACCTCGGGTCATACGCCGGAGCAAATCCGGAATAAGTATTTATTACCTGGTCCGTATAGCCGCCGCGCTTAAAATCAGGCACCTGTGCCGTGCCGGTTTTCCCGGCGACGTCAAATTTAGGCACTTGGGCAATTTGCGCTTTTTTTACCGCGGAGACCATCATTCCGGTTACCTGTCTGGCGGCTTCCTCGGATACTGCCCGACGAACAACTGCCGGTTTTTCATTCTGATAAATATACGGCTTCATAACTACTCCGCCGTTCGCGATTGCGGAAATCGCGCTTATCAGCCGAATCGGAGTAACGGCAACTCCCTGGCCGAAAGAGGCGGTAGCAAAATTTATCTGGCGGAAACTCTTTTCCAGATTAATTAAATTGCCGCTCAATTCTCCGGGTAATTTAATGCCGGTTTTTTCGCTAAAACCGAATTTGACCAGATAATTATAAAAAAGGTCGTTGCCGAGCATCTTGGCGGCATAAGCCGCTCCGGTATTGATTGACTGCTCAATCACTTCAGTCATAGTCATCCAGCCGTGCGCCTTTAAATCCCAATTTTTTATGGTGCGTCCGTCTAATGTCAGCGAACCGGAATCGTAATATCTTGTTTCGGGTGTAATCTTGCCGCTGTCAATTCCGGCCGCCATTGTAATCACTTTGAAAATAGAACCTGGCTCATAAATGGACTGAATAGCAGGATTTAAAAAAGTTTTAATGTCATATTCCCCATAACTATTCAGGTCAAAATTGGGATAAACCCCCAAAGCTAAAATTTTTCCGGTCTTGGGCTCCTGAACCATCACTATCCCGCTCTCCGCCTTATATTTCATCACCAAATCTGATAAAATTTCTTCCGCCCGAATCTGGATATTAGAATCAATGGTGGTATAAATATCTTCTCCGGCAATGGGGTCTACAAGCCGGTCGCCTTCCAAACGCCCTTCTTCGCCGCTAAGCTTATCGTCAAAATAAAGTTCTATTCCATACCGCCCGCTCAAAAAATCATCATCGGCGGCCGGACTGACAAAACCTAAAACCTGAGACGCCAAATTGCCAAGCGGATAAAATCGGCTTTCTACCTCATCTATGTATATACCTTTTATATTCAATTCCTCTGTTTTTTTCACTTGAGATTGGGACGCTTTCTTTAAAAGGGACTCGTACGGGTCGTTGGATTTTCCCAAGATTTTCGCCAAATTGCCGGCATTGCCGTTCAAAATTGGCGCCAGCGCCTTGGCGGCTTCTTCCGGATTTTTAATTTCTTTAGGCACGGCATAAATAACCGGATAGGGCTTAGTCATGGCCGCCGAAATAAAATTATTATTTTTATCCGTGAAATAAATATTGCCCCGCTTGGGCTCCAAAAAACCGGCAATGCGGTGCTGAGACGCCGCCCGGGCGGCATAATAAGCCCCCTTCTCTATTTGCAAATTATAAAGGCGAAAAATCGCCGAAGAATACAAAAAAAGAAATAAGGAAATTATTAAAAAAGTTCGGGCGGTTTTCATGCTATTCAGTTATTTTAACTTGGGCAAACCCCTTATGTTCCAAATATTTCGGGCTTTTATCGGAAATAAGATTGCGTTCCTGCATAAAAGAAGCAAGGTTACGGGTATCCGTAATTTTATACAGCTGATTTTTAAAATCCGCGTTAGCCACTTCCAGACCCTGCCATTCTTTTTCCCGCAGACCTAATCTATACTTCAAATTAACATTTAAATTATAAAAATAGATGTTTAAAATTGCCGCCATAAAAATCAAAGACAGCAAAATCAAAAATTCCCTTAAAAATAGTATGCTTTTTTTGCTTGGTTCAATAATTGTCATTATTTTTAAAACTTATTTATAATTGCCGCCCTTAACTTGGCAGACCTTGAACGGGGATTACCAAGTAGTTCTTCTTCGGAGGCAATAACCGGTTTCTTCGTTAAAATTGATATCCGACCTTTTTTTGCCAAATCTTTAAAACTCATTTTCACTATCCGGTCTTCTAAGGAATGGAAAGAAATAATAGCTATCCGGCCGCCGGGATTTAAAATATCTTCCAAATGATTTAAAATTTGAGTTAAATTTTCCAATTCTTTATTAAGATAAATCCTCAATGCTTGGAAAGTTCTGGTAGCGGGATGAATCCGGCTATGCTCATACGATTTTGGAACCACGTTAGCAATTATCTCCGCCAACTCCTTGCTGGTTTTTATCCCGCGCTTCTGCTTTATGATTGCTTCGGCTATTCTTCCCGCGTAACGTTCTTCTCCAAATTCCCTGATTATACCTTCCAATTCCAGCGTCGATATCCTGTTTAATAACTCTTGAAGCGATTCTGAACTGTTGTTATAAGTCATAATCAACGGCTCATCTTTTCTAAAACTGAAGCCCCTCCCGCTGTTCTCAATCTGTTTTGAAGAAAAACCCAAGTCCAAAAGCAATCCGTCCGCTTTGTCTAATTTTTTTGACTTCAAAATTTTAGAAAGGTCGGCGTAATTGCTTTGGGCGCATATCAAATTTCCAAATTCCGCAATTTGCAATTTACAATTTACAATTGCTTTTTCATCCCAATCAACGGCCAATAATTTCCCGTGAGAACCAATTTTTTCTAAAATTGCCCGCGCGTGCCCGCCATCGCCGAAAGTTCCGTCAATAAAGAATTCGCCTGTCTTCGGAGCTAATAACGCTATTGCTTCTTTTAAAAGAACTGGGATGTGGTTCATGCCGGTAATTCGCAACTGGCAATTAGCAATTAAATTTTTAATTGCCAATTTCTAATTACCAATTACTCAAATTCCTAATTCGCCTAATTGCTCCGCGATATCGTCAGAGGACGCTTCGGTTCTATCTTTATACTTCTTCCAAATGTTAGTGTCCCAAATTTCAATGCGATTATATAAACCGGCGACAACCACCTGCTTTTTTAATCCGGCATATCTTTTTAAATAATCGGGAACCAGTATCCTGCCCTGCGCGTCTAATTTTGACTCCATAGCGCCCGCAAGCATTAAACGGCTAAAAGCCCGCGAATTGGATTTTGCCAGAGAAAGCGAAATTAATTTTTTAGCGAGCGCCGCCCATTCCTGATTGCCAAAAACAAAAAGGCAATGGTCTAAGCCATGCGTTACAATCACTCCGCTTTTTAACGAAGCGCGGAATTTTGAGGGAACAGCCACCCGCCCCTTTTCGTCTATTGCGTGATAGTATTCTCCGATAAACATACAATTTAACAATAACTAACAACTGACTACAAACGACCACAAAAAACAACAGTAGTGACGAGCTTTTTAATTTCTTGAAAACATTGCGTAGGCTTTACTACAAATAAATGAGCGAATAGGAAATTTATCGGGATACCCAGGAGCGAAGCGACTCGGGTGATAAATTTCCGTTAAGAGCGAATGTTATTTGTTAAAGCCGAAGCAGCGAGTTTAAAAGAAATTAAAGAGCGAGTGAGTTATCCACTGATTCGGGGCTTATCCCCATACTTATCCACACTTCCCCACTACCCTTTCATTCTACCCCACTAAACCCAAAAAAGAAAATAGTCGCCGAAGGCGACTAAAATGAGCTTAAAATAAGGGAGATATCCACAACTAATTAACAAGGTAAAATAATAATTTTACGTATGCTCATTAAACATTGATATTTTAATAACTTTAAATTAGTATAAAATTAGCCCGTTGATAGGATAAATGCCAATGCTTAAAAAGAGTGTTTTTCTTTCTTTCCTGATTTTCTTTAATTTAAAAATCCGCGCCACGGCGGAAAATTTAATCCAGACCTCAACAATCACCTATCAGATAAAATATCAAGATGTCAGTTTCTTCCAAAAAATCTTGGTAATAATTTTACGGTTTAAATATGATTTTCTAAGCTGGGAGGAACTAACTGTTAAAAACGAAGTGGCGATTGATACTGATGCTAAAAAAATGGATTTTTATTCCGTATCTGTCTGGCCGGATAGCCAAGAAAAGGAAAAAATTCTGCAGTTGACTGCCGATTCAACAAGTTTTTTAAAAATTCCGGAAGAAAAAGAACTTAAAAAAGAGGATGCGATTAATATCCTGCGGTTGCTGAATTTCTTATACAACGATATAGAGGGAGAGTTAAAATTCAATGCGGATGATATTTTTAAAAATGGCGGCGGGTCAATGCACTGCTTTGTAAGTAAACAAAAAAAGGACGGCTATTATACGATATATATTGAAACTCAAAACAAAGAAGAGGTCAGCGCGAAAATCCAAATACTCATTTCCGCCGATACTAAGTACTTGGAAAAGATTTCCGCCAAACTAAAAATAGGCCCAACCATAATTCTAACCAAAAAACCGCAATGACGCGGTTTTTTTAAATTTGGTGGGCGGTATAGGAATCGGACCTATGCTTTCTCGAATGTGAATCGAGCGTTTTACCATTAAACTAACCGCCCAATTTTATTACTATAAATAAAAAATACCCCGATTACAATCGGGGTATTTTTCTGCTATTGAAGCTCCGCAGTCGCGCCTGCCTCTTCCAGTTTCTTTTTCAGCGCTTCCGCGTCTTCTTTGTTTAATCCTGTTTTTACGACTTTTGGAGCGGCATCAACCAAATCCTTGGCTTCTTTTAATCCCAATCCGGTAACTTCCCGTAAAACTTTTATCACCTGAATTTTCTGTCCGCCACCGCTCTTTAATAAAACATTCCAGGAGGTCTTTTCTTCGGCCTCGCCTCCTGCCGCCGTCCCGCCTTGCGGGGCAACCGGCATCGCGGCGGAAATGCCAAACTTCTCCTCCATCGCTTTCACTAATTCCGAAAGCTCAACGGCTTTCAGCTCGCCGATTTTATCTAATAGCTCTTTATATTTTTCCATAAAGTATTTGCGAATATGGCAAATTTTATTTAATAACGCAAATATTCATTCGCATTATTTCGCCTGATTCGCATTGTTAGCGATTACTCATTTGTTTTCGACCGTTGTTCTAAAATATTCATTATTTGTTTTAATGGCATTGTTAGCATCATCGCGATTTGCGCCAACAACGCTTCCCGCGGCAGTAAAGTGGCAATAATACTAAATCCTTGCGCCTCCAGCACTTTCTTTTCTTCCGCGTCATAAGCGCTAACAATTTCAAAAACGCCTTCTTTCCCTTTTCCTTTTTTAATTTCTTTCGCGAATTTATATAAAACCGGCGCTACCGATACTAAATCACTTTTAGAAAAGATGGTGCCCAGCTGAGTTTTAACAGCATCCGGACTAAAATTTATTCCGGCTTTTTTTAGGGCTATGTCCAGCAATCTCTTTTTTATAACTTTAAAATCCCCGGTAACTTTTTTCAATTCCCGCCGCAACTGGCTCAATTTACTTACAGAAATTCCGCTGAATTCCGCAAAAGCCACCGCCTTGCTTTCCTGCAATTTTTTAGCGCTTTGAGCCACTAATTCGCTTTTTTGCTGTTTATTTAACATATGACCGATTCAAACCTATAAAATATAAATAGGGCATTAAAGCCCCGTAGACATCTACTAAAATAGCAGATTAATATCGTTCCCTCGAAGGGACTTGCGTATTCGGATGCGGCTATTTGTAAGCCATTCGGATACTGCCCTTTGTCTACGGATTAATATTATTAAGTATACTCCTCCTCTAATACTTGTCAAGCGCCCATATTTGGCGATATACTAATTTCAGCACATTTTATCACAAGGAGAATATAGATGACAAAGTTAGAAGAGATTGTTTTGATATCGCTCAAACTTCAATCACTTAATGAATTAACCTCTTTAAACAGGAAGGAGGCGCAAGAACGGCTTGATAGCATTACACCGCAAGCAATGGAATTATTAACAAGCAAAGATGTGGTAAGTCATATGCAAAATGCGTATAGCCTGACTGTCCCCGAATATCTCGCTAATCCGCATAACCAATACATTATTGACGAACTGATTGAATTTATGGGACTACTGCCGGAAGGCGCTTTTGTATTAGATTTGGGCTGCGGTCCGGGGCGGGATACTATCTTTATGTCCTGTAAAAATAATGATTTCCGGCTTTCGCAGATGAAAGGAGAAACAAACGGCAAGAAAACCGCGGATAAATACTCTATTCCCCAAAATGCTCTGCGCGTCGCAGGCCTTGACCAATCGCCAGAAATGATAACAAAGGCTGAATTAGCCGTGCAGTTTTTAGAAAATAGCGGGAAGCAGTTTGTTTATAAACCAATCTTTTCAGTCGGTGATATGCATAATTTTTCTTCGCTTAATATGATAACTTATAAACCTCTATTTTCCGGAATCTGGTCATGCGCGGCGCTCTTTACTCATACACCGTTGGAGTTATTAGATGTGGCTCTCCATTCAGTATCGTCATCAATAAGCCAAGATGGGATATTCTTTGTCAGTTATACCAACGGACAAGCAACCGGAATTTATGATAAATTGCTGCTTTCTTCAACGGGAATAATTAAATACTTTTCCCAGCCAAACCCGAAACAAATTACAGACATAGCGGAACGATACAATCTTTACCTTGAAAAAGAGAAATTTAATGATTTTGAAGTAAATGGAGTAATAAAAAAGAAAAATCTCTTTGTTTCACAATTTTTCAGAAAAAAATAATAGGCGCTTTTAACGCCTATTTTTTATAAATATCTATTCTTATAAAATAGGTTTATAAATCTTTGATTAATGGCACAAAACTAAAACCGAAGTAATCTTTTTGTTTAAATTTATCTTTGGAAATTTTGTCCAAAACTATGATACTATCCTTTACTGGCGCGACAATCCGGCCGCCAATTTTCAACTGTTCTTTCCAAACGGCGGGAATTTCTTGCGCGGCCGCGCCGGCAACAATCTTATCGTATGGCGCTTCTGTCTCATAACCCAAAGAACCGTCGCCTTGTATTAGTTTCACTAATACCGCAGACGCTCGCTGACTTAACGCAGAATTCGCAGAGTCAATAAAATTGTATTTTACTAAATTCTTCTTGGCAAATTCATAAAGTTCCGGAACTCGCTCAATAGATACAACAGTGCCAGTATTACCTACCAAATTGGCTATCAAAGCGGCATTCCATCCGGAGCCAGTGCCAACGTCCAAGACCTTTTCGCCCGGCTTTATTTCTAAAAGTTCCAGCATAAAAGCCACCACCAGCGGCTGGGAAATGGTCTGTTCATAGCCAATCGGCAGAGCCGTATTTTCATACGCCCGTTCCTTAACCTCTTCCGGCAAAAAATCTTTCCGGTCAATGGCGTTAAAAGCGCCGATAACCGCCGGCGTTTTAAGATAACCGTCTTTTACCAATTCTTTGATTAAATCTTCTTTGGTCACAATTTAATTATAACAATAAAAAAGACCTCGCAAAGCAAGGTCTTATTGTTGTTTAATTTATTTTTTATTCCAAAGCATTTCCGAATAATCCATTACGGTCGATCGGAAACGGCTTTTTAGCATACTCACACATCGTTCCACGATCCAAAACTATGATACGTATAGGACCGGCAGAGAAACCTCCGACTGGCACCCCATACACAATAGAAAAAATATTCGGCTCTGCGAAATCAAGTTCTCTACCATAAGAACCTTCGGCTTGTTCACAGCCAGTCTTAATATGAAGGATGTCTCGATTGACTCTCACTCCGCCACGATGATCGTCGCCGGAGTTATTGAGAATCTGAAGTCCAACTTCATTTTCATCCTGACCACGCTGTTGACCTTTCTTCTGAGTACTCTTCATAGGCCCTTGCTTATGCTTGAGGACAACGTCAAAACAACGTTTACCATCAATTAAAAGCGCGCCCCTAGCCTCACCGAGAGGACCATTATTGGGAGCAGCTACTTGAGTGCGGACAGATTCCTTCAGTTCAACTAAGTCATGATCAATCAAGTAATAAAGAAGGTGCTCCCGAAGCAAAGCGCTTACATACTTTGCGTCAGAGGCAAACCAATCTATGGTTTTTGCTGAATTTTTGATGTGATTACCCATAATATGTAGAATCAGCGCAAGAGTTCCTTGGAAAGAAATTCCGACTTTCATGGCCCTCTTAAAAATCCTCACGAATAAGGCCAGATGTTGTTCCATCTCCTTCATATGAAGTTCGGTTTGTCCCTCAAAGGTGTAAACCCCCGCAAGGACCGTTTGTTTAACTGTCAATTCAAACAAAAGTTTTACTTTTTCCTGATCAGAAAGCGCCGATCGACGAATCTTCTGACCCTTCCTAATCATGTCTTCAGCATCTTTTGCTTCCGGATGCCGGTTTTTAGCATAGGCATGGTTAAAACCCTGAATAATGTCGCCGTCATGCATAACCATCAAGAGCGGCGCATCGCAATTAAGAAGGAATTTCCCCTCAACCTGATGATGAAATAGAATGGGGCGATCTGGGTCATTAGAATTATCGTACATTACGACTCCATTATCTCCGGTATGAGTACAGCCCTTTTTATAGAAATACATCAACTTATATTTCTTTTCCTGCTCCTTCATCTTTTTCCGATTAAGAGTGACCAGCGCTTGGATCCGTTTAGGATCCTTAAAAATTTCTGGATTCTTAAGGACTCCGCTGGTCCAGATATTGAGTACTGGCACTTGCAGACCATCACAACACTTAAAAGAAACCACCGCGGATTCAAAACCACTGGTTTTCACCGCCTTAGTGATCATATCTTTTAAGATGTTCCGATTTTGAATCAATTTTCGATAACGGGCGGCATCAATACACATCGGAAGCTGAAGAATCATACTCATTCGAACATCACCCTTTTCTTCCGAAGCCTGATAACTAAAAAATTTGATGTCCAGATATGGATTATTGCCGGTTCCAATGATTAAATTCGGAATCAGTTTCGGATTCCGACCCTTGGAAAAGCTCGCGGTCATATCTAAAAGACGTTCTGCCTGCATTCCATCTGAGGGATCCTTATTCTTATCAGTAGTGGTCATAATAGACAACGAATTAAGCCTCAAAAAGGCATCGCCAATACTGATAACTTTTGATTTAGGAATACATTCTTCGTATTTACGAATCAAATAAGCGGTCATGGCTTGTCCTGCTTTATTGATAGATTCATCCGAGATATTACTCATAAGAAAAATAACTGCGAGTAATTCCCGAAAATCATTAATACGTTCCAAAATCCTTGATTTATCTTTGGCTGAAATTTCAGAGTTTTTCCAATCACGAGTCAATTCCAAAATTTTGGTATGTGCCCAGGCTCTTGCCTGAGTAGTACCAATCCGTAGAATCTCATTCACAAAAAATCCCACCAGTTCATCTTCTTGTTTTCCGAAAATTATCAACACTTCACCGTTATATAACGGCTTGCCGTTTTCATCAGCGAAGGCCTTTCGCAAAAGATCAAGAACGTGCTCGAAACGAAGCTGGAGTGCCATAAAAACTGGTTTTCCAAGTTCGAGACGCCGTCTGATATGCTGAAACTTTTCATCTTCAACAACGCCCTTAGGATAAAAAGCTTCCACCTTAGCGGCGTCAACTTTTACCCCAGAAGGTTGCGCTTTAAAAACACGCTGATTACCGTATTTTTGAGTAATCATATACAAAACGTCGGTTAAAGCTACGGCACCGACTTTACTTGCCTCGGCAACGCGAAGGGCATTTTTAAACATATCAGCATAAGGATCATCGGTGGTTAAAGAACCTATCAATGGAGCGCCGATGTACATGAATTCCCCGCCATTAGAAACTAATGGCTGAGGATTATCCATATTCATTTGAGGAAGCTTTCTAGGTACTGGAATGTCTTCTCCAAAAATACTTCGTATTTCCGCTTCAACTTTTGCCTCAAGATTTATTGGGGGCAGCGGTTCTGATTTTGGTTTGGATTCAGCTTTTGGCCGAGATACATTTAAAGTAACAGTGGCATATTGATAAATAGATGCCCAACTGCGATGAGGAAATAAGGCCTGTATTTCACTCCTTATTTCCCTTAATTTACCCTTTGGAACAGTGGCTAATTTAGCTTTTAATGCTTCAATTTTATCTTTCGATTCTTCAATCCATGGCTTACCTCTTTTGAAATTTTTTCTATTCAATCCCATATCCTTAGCAGCGGCACCAATAGCGTTCTTAGAAGCGCCAAGTAATTCTATCAATTTTGGCCAGTGGGTATTTGAAAAATATTCTTTAAGCAACTCTCTTTTTTTGGGGTCATTTTTCCAATCAATTTTTCCGGCAGGTTTACTTTTCATATCCTTTCTCCTTATTCAGTTCTCAACTTCTTCTGCTCTAAATGATAAGGCAAAGCGGGTTTGATTGTCAACAACCCAAACCAGGAAATGAAAATTCAGCTGCTCCGACCTAATATCGGAGAATTTTTAACTGCCGAATTTCTACTTCCTGGAAAACCAAAATAAAAATCAGTATGTTATAATTAAAAAGGTTGAAAATTAAATAAGGCCTGTAAATTATTATATGTCTCCTAAATTGAAATCATTGATTTTATATCAAGTTCAAGGCGCGAGGAGGAAATCGTAGGTTTTCCTACCTTTCCGACGAGTCTCGCTTTGCGAGATCTCGCGTAGCGAGACAACGATGAAATTGATATAAAATCAAGATTCCCGAAGGGTAAAGAAATTTTGGCTAAATTCTTCGTTAGTCGTCGCTAGTGTATCTAAAGATACACTTCGCTCTTCCTGCCTAGAATTTAACTCAAAATTTCTTTATCAATTAGGAGAAATGTAATAACTTACAGGCCAATATCAAGAGTGGTGAATGTAAAGAGTACTAGCTCAATGTCACCCGACAACTTGCCATAAACAGGCGGAGTGTCAAATCTAGCCCTATTTGGGGAAGATATAGTCGTAATTAAAAATCTTCCCAAACGGGAAGTATTTTTAATTTATGCTACAAACAGCGGAAAGCGTCACTTCCGGACATCCGGATAAAATCTGCGACCAGATTTCCGACGCAATTTTAGATGAATACCTAAGGCAGGACCCGGCCAGTCGCGTGGCAGTGGAGACCTTTGGCGCGCACGGCTTGATTGTAATCGGCGGAGAAGTAACGAGCAGAGGCAAAGTTAACGCCGAAAAAGTCGCCCGCCAAATTTATAAACATATCGGCCATCCGGAAAAACCGAAAGTTTTGGTAAATATCGTTTCCCAATCCCCCGACATAGCGCAAGGCGTGGACACCGGCGGCGCCGGCGACCAGGGAATTATGTACGGCTATGCCACGGATGAAACAAAAGAATTTCTTCCGCTTCCGGTAATTCTCGCCCACCAGCTTACCAGCGGGCTGGAAAAACTGCGCCGAACTAATCCAAAATTCTGGTGGCTTAAACCGGACGGAAAATCCCAGATAACGGCAGATAGTTCGACATCGCTCACCACAAGAAACAGCAAAGTTAAAAGTGTGCTGGTTTCCTGCCAGCACGATAAAAAAATCTCCCAGATGGAAATTAAAAAACTGCTTACCAGATATTTAATTCAGCCGACGGTAGGTAACGGCGATTATGAAATTCTCGTCAATCCGACCGGGAAATTCGTCTATGGCGGAATTTACGCCGATACCGGATTGACCGGAAGAAAAATAATGGTGGACACTTACGGCGGGCTGATTCCTCACGGCGGCGGCTGTTTTTCCGGCAAAGACCCGACCAAAGTAGACCGTTCCGCCGCTTATATGGCGCGCTGGGCCGCTAAAAATATCGTTGCCAACGGCTATGCCAAAAAATGCTTAGTCAGCGTGGCTTATGCCATCGGCCGCGCCGAACCATTAATGGTAGAAGCCGATGCTTTCGGTTCGGGAGATAATAAAAAAATCCTCGCCAAGATTTTGAAAAATTTTGACTTCCGGCCGTTAGAGATTATTGAGCAACTGAACTTAAGAAGACCAATATATCTGCAAACAGCGACATACGGCCATTTTGGAAGACCAGAATTCCCATGGGAAAGAATAATTAAAATATGAAACTCCTCGGGCTGAAGCCGTAGTTTCTTTTCTGCTCCATCTTTACTGGCCCGCTGCTATCCTATGGGATAGCAGCGGGCATACCTGCTATTCCAGGCCCGAAGACCTGAGTTTTAATAAGATATTTCAGTATATAAAAAACGGCGTTGTTTTAACGCCGCTCATGATTGAATTTTCTACGCGCCTCGGACTTTAACGATATAATCAAGATACATTCTGACCTTTTGTAATCCGCGCGACTCTTTCATTTTTTCCAGAGGCGATTTACCAAAATCTCTGTGACGAGTTTTTAGCCAAGCTATTCTGTTTTCTGAAACAGAAAACATACTCCTTAGATTTTTATAAACCAAAATAAGCTGGCTAACTATAAGATGATTTTTTTTACATACTCTTTTTGCAGAAAACCAACGCGCAACGGCTCTTTCCGACAATTTAAGAACAGAAGCAATTTCTGAATAATCAAGTTTTAAATCTTTTTGAAGATAACTTAATGCTTCATATACGGATTTTTCCCCTACCCCTTGCGCTATCTTCGAAGTCCTCTTTTCTTCGCCCATAATAACCTCCTTCAAATTTTCGGCTGCTATAAAATATAGTATTATGACTATTCAAAAAAGTCAACATGGTGTATAACCGCACCCTATTCTGGACTCTTGAGGCAATTTAATCAGCGACGATTTTAATAAAGATAACATATATTGTATCGGAGACATTTTATTTTGAAAAGCATAATGGACTCTCCGGGTATTGTACCAGATCAGCCAATCCATCAGCTGACGATTGAACTCATCCGGATCCTCTTTCAGCAACTGATAGCGGAAATTCACAAAGTCCTCTTGAATAGTCTTGTTGAATCTCTCCACGTGAGCGTTCATCTTGGGAGTCCGGGGATAGGTGTGATAGTGAGTCAGGTGCAGTTTCCTCAGTTCTTCGGTAAAGTGCTTTTTGAATTCTGATCCATTGTCCGTCAGCACATAAAGAAAATTGAGGGTTAAGGGAACTTTCGTGTTGGTTTTTCTCTCATCGGCCGTTTCAAATTTGAGAGGATAATCGACACGAGTGTTTTCTTCTGGGAGAGGTGAAGTCCGCGATGCCTTCGTAATCCTTCGGCAATAGCGGTATTCACCCAGCCCTCAACTAAGTTAGTTGTATTCGGACATCCCGGATAGTCTAGGTAGGTAAAAAGATTGGGCAATGCCCTCCGTACAATGAATCGCACGCTTCTCAATTTCCGATGAGCATATCCTCCCGATTCATTCTTCTCAGCAAAGACTTTTTCATATTGTTTTTCCCAGATACGATGTAATAACTTCCACTTATATAGTTCTTCAGACGTTTTTACTTGTTTCAGTCGGTACATCAGCTCAAGGATTTGTTGTCCGGCTTCATCTTTGGGATTCCTAGAAAGGTAATGGATAATCAAAGATACCATATGGAAATGACATCGTTGAAAAGCAGTCTTGGGCCACCAGCGTTTGACGAAGTGAGCCATACCCTTCTGCCCATCAGCGATGACTACTTCCGGAGGAGAAAATCGTCTAAGGAATGAACACCAAGCGCCATAACATTCCGAGTCGGCAAACTGCCAAAGTATTTTGTCTTCCTCGGTAACAGCAACCAAAGCGCACAACTCTCTTCCGTGGATAAACTTGGCGTCCACGATTAACATTTTTGCTTTGAAACCAAGTGGAACTTCGGCATTGGGATTCTGTTGGAAAAAAGATCTGAACTCTTTAGACAGAGCTCGGCGAGTAATGCTGTACCTTTTTGCTATTTCCTTTTTATTTTCTACTCCTGTGAGCCATGTAATAAAACGTTCCTTATGATGCCCTTGTCGAACATCCCCGCGCTTCCAAGTATCTGTTTTGCGACACCGCAAACAAAAAAACCGGTGAGTTCCGGCCTTTGTTTTTCCCCACCGCTGCATTCTACTCCCGCATACCAAACAATGTTTTTTTTCATACTATTATACTGACTGGTTGTATATTCTTAGTCAAAACAGTCGAAAAAGCTAGATAATTCAAGCTTTTTCGACTATTGAGACCAACACGAAAGTTCCCTTAACCCAAAATTGAAAGAATAAGGAAAAGCCTTGATACAGAGCTCAAAGAATTCTTTGGCCGCCAAGGAAGCGTGGGAAGTAGTCGCCCAGGCAAAGCTGAATCGGGTATAGATATCCTCAAAGGTGATGATATATCTCCGCGTCCCGTTAATGAAGATCTCTATCGTATCCAGGGCCACTAAGTGGCCGGGATAGGCTGGCTGGAAGTCCTTGGGCTTTCTAAGGACTTTTTGGCGATTAACTTTTTTGATCTTGCCAAAATGAGAGATTTTTTGAGGATATTTTCTCAATCCGCCGAGGTCTTTAATAAGGCGGCCGATAGTGACCGGCTTGGGGCAGGGTAAATTGTCGGCTTGGCAGAAAATAAGCAGCTCAGGATAAATCTTCTCTTCTCCAAGATTGGGATGTTCTTCCCTGATTCTTTTAATTTCGGAAATTACTGCTATTGGCCAGCTTCTTTTTCTTCTAGTCTGCGGCGCCTTGGATTTTTCATTGAGCGCCTCTATTTTTCTTCCTCCTTTAATCCAGGCTTGCCGCCAAGAATAAAGAGTTGACTTTTTGTGAGGGAAGGCATCTAGGGCGGCCTTCAATCCGTGCCTTTCCCAGAACACTAACACCCTAGCTTTGTGCTTGGCTTTTTCTGTGAGCATATACTGGTATTTTATATAATCGTTATAGGCTCCGACTAAGCCCTTAATACCAGCATATTTGCTTTTTTGACGACTAAAAAACTCCATGAATCAAGGCTTCATAGAGTCCAGAATGTATGTGAGGTTATGCACATGGTGGCGGGGGCGTACGGATTTGAACCGTAATACCTGGTTTTGGAGACCAGAGTCCTGCCGTTGGACGACACCCCCATTCTCAAAATTGCTAAATTCCAATTTTTAAATTCTAAACAAATTATAAATCAAAATTCTAAAATTCCAAAATTTTTTAGAAATTAAGAATTAGATATTAGAAATTCTCATAAAGAATTTATTTCTTGGATTCTTTATGGGTTGTGTGCTTCCGACAATGCTTGCAGAATTTGCTCATTTCAATTTTTCGCTCCACTTTCTTTTTGTTTTTCCGCGTATAATAATTAACCATCTTGCAGGCCTCGCATTTCAGCTTTATTAAGTTTTTAGAGAATTTTGACTCAGACATATTATTAGATTATCTTACTTTGTCTTAAATAAAAAATCAATATTACCCTTCGATAAACTCAGGGCAAAAATTTCCTCCCGCTCGCCCCCTCCATTTTTGCCCGCTCGCCTTGACCAAATCGCGCGAAGCACGGCGGAAAAGGTTGATAGATTAGCCGTCAACCTCTCTGATGATTCTAACGCAAAGATAAAAGTAAATTAGGATTACAGCAAAAAATCCTAAAATATAAATCGTGCCTATCGCTGGTAAAAGTGGTTTATCAAAGAAAGTCAAGAAAGCGTTTAGAATCTTCACCCCAACATTTTCTACAAAAACCAATACCGCCATGGCTATAACCGTAACTCCACCAATAAGATTAACCTTACCAGCCGTTGAGCCGAGTTCTTTTTTCAATAATTTACCGACTATATCAGTGAATAATTTTGTAATATTTTTCATCGCCAGATTTTTTATTTCCCCTTTACCGCAAGCATCGTTGTTGCTAATAGAAATGAACCAGCAACGAAAATGGTTAAAGCAAAGTATGGATGAAATAGATAACTGCCATTGAAAAGAAACAACGTCACGTCAAATAAGCCAATCGCTATGGCAAAGGAGGATAAAACCAAAGTTGTAACTCTAATTTTAGTGTCGCTACTAGACACAATGATATCGGCCATTTCCTCGGGTTGCTTATGTATTGTTACAGATAGAGTGCCGGCATCAAAATTAACTACCCCTTCCTGTGATTCTTGAAAAGGTAAATCTAGTGCTGTATCACCAGCCATTATTGCCATTTTGGGCAAACCGTAAGCAAATGTTGTTGGAGTTGAAGACATACTAAATTTTCAGTATTGATAATGTATCATCTACTTTTTTCTCGCTCACTTCAAATGCTCTATTCATAAAATCGCGAAAATAGTTTTTGGAAAAATTTCTATCTAAAACTCCATAGTAGTCCGTATCAATAAAAGCAAAAACATCTGGAATGTTATTAACATCTTTAAAATTTAAGGGCTGCTGAATTAACTGCTCTTTTTTCATGGGACCAAAATTATAATTTATTTTTTCACTGCCATTAATAAGCGTCAACGGAAGCGCAACATCGGTTGCTTCATTTAGTAAGCTATTTTCTTTGAATAGAATCCCTTTACTTGTCGTTACTAATGTATCAAAATCGCTCACCTCCTTAATCCAGAAAGTTCTAATTCCAATTCTTTGCATTTGTCCCCATTGTAGGTGATTGTTTATCTTACCAGCCATATCGTTAATAAATCCCTTCAGTTGATCTAGAGTCATATTCTCCTCTATATTCAGGGCAAATCTTCGTGGTTCGGCAAAAACCATTATCTTTTTATCTTTTAACCTTATCTGAACACTACCACCAAAAAGAAGCTGGCTTGGTGCAGGAGGGGTTCCGCCTACAGCTCGAATTATGCCGCTTATAAATGTGAACTGTTGAGCGGGGTCCTTATACCTTATTTCAATAATTGTCCGTATTGGATTCATCTATTTGGTTATTATTAACACTTTGGATATTGTAGTATACGTCTTTTTCTTGAAAGTGAAAACTAATTCGTCTTTGGGCGATACTGTCGCGTCGTTGAAAAACTGGTCAATTTTGCCAAAGACAAAATCAAAATCTCTTTTTAGTTTCCAGCTTTGGTCTAGTTTATTTTTGTCCGCAAGGATGACAAACAACCGGTTGTCTGCTCCGAAGCGTTGCGCTCCTTGATTTTCATACATCCAAATTGCCAGTTGTCGCGGATTTTTAATCGCTTCGTCAATCGGGTAGCCGCGCGGCAGATAAGTTGTTTTCAAGTCAAAAGGCTGTCCGCCAAAGAAAATATCAACGCCGAAATTATTTTTAAGCGTAGGCACTATTTTGGGATGTAAGCCGATATGGTCTTCAATCAAAACAGTAGTCCAGTGGTTATACCAAGTCGCTATGACATAAGAGGTTACATCATCATGAAGTTTGCTTTTTACGCCGCTGATCAAATCCTCGTAGCGAAAAAACTTCCTGACATATTCTGCCTGAATTTTTTGGTCCAATTGTCCCTGCACTACGCCCCAGTTAAAATCCGTAACTTTTTGAACTTCTTTAACAAGCTCGCTATCCGAAATCAGCTTTTGCCTCTCTTTCACTTGTGCTTGATATTTTGTTTTAATAAAAGAATCAATTTTATTCTGGGGGAGGCCGATAAGTTTTTTGATGAGGTCACCGGCGCTACCTTTCGGCTCAACGCCAACACTCGCCGCAAGCGCTTTCAAGTCATCGGCTTTTACTGCCTTCAATTTTAAGTTTGTCAGTTCCTTTTCGCTAACTAACATAATTTAAACTTTTTTGAAAACTAAAATATACTCGTGTTTGAAAATATAGAAACCGCCAACAAGTGCGCGGTATCTCCACAGATTTTCCTGATTTAATTTCGCGCGATTATTCGCCATGTTTTTTACTAAAATACTTTTCAATTTCAAACCTTGTCCGCGCTTTAGCGTTTCTTGCATAAGATAAAAGCCAAGCGGCACCCATTCGCTATTTGTGTACTTGTCGCCAATAACGATAGTCAAGTATCTATTTCGGTCTAACAGATCGGAAAAGTTTTCTATCACATCGCCAAATTTTGTAGTAAATTCTTCAACTGTTGCGGCGTTACACAAATCCTCTTTTTTGTCGCTAAATTTTATTATGTCGTGATATGGAGGATGTAAAATAATCATGTGGACGCTTTTTTGGCCATTTTTTTTGAGAGTATCCAAAACTTTTTCGCGCGCTTCTTTTGTTGTGCTATCGGCAACAATAACTTCCGAAAAAACTTTTCCGCCATTCGGAAGTTCGCTGTTGATATTTTGTACTGCTACGCGCGCGACTTCCGGCATAAGCTCAATGCCTATGCCATGTCGCCCTAACCTTTTTGATTCAATAAGGGTTGTGCCGTGGCCCAAAAAAGCGTCCAAAACAACATCGCCTTTCTTGGTGAATCTTCGCATCATTTGATTCGGAATTTGCGGAATGAAATTGCCGTGATAGGCGTTATTGTGCGCGCCGGACTTGTCGCGCTCGCCTATTAACCACAAACTATCGGTAAGAATATCTTGATATTCTTTCCATTCGTCCAGATTTAAGTCGTTAATTTTTGATTTAGAGTAGCCATTCATACGTTTTAATGTAATTGTATATGATTTTTCAAATTATATCAATTTTTCCGCCGCGCTTCGCGCGATTTGGTCAAGGCGAGCGGGCAAAAATGGAGGGGGCGAGTGGAAGAAAATTTTTGAGCCGATGGTCGGGATTGAACCGACGACCTATTCCTTACCATGGAATTGCTCTGCCACTGAGCTACATCGGCACTAATAAAAATAATAACTAATCAAAAATAATTATGCAATAAACTATCCAAAGTATATTTTTTATTTGAGCCGGAGAAGGGAGTCGAACCCCCGACCTTCGCTTTACAAAAGCGTTGCTCTGCCGCTGAGCTACTCCGGCAAGTTATAATAATTTGATTAAAAGTGGGCAGAGAGGGATTCGAACCCCCGAAGGCGTAAAGCCAACGCGTCTACAGCGCGCCCCATTTGACCGCTTTGGTATCTGCCCGTTATTCAAATCTATTTATTCAGATTATCAGATTCTTCCTTATTTTCAACATTCTCGACGATAAGAGCCGGTTCAGCGCCGGCATCAATCTTAACCGAATTGTCAAAAAGAGCGGGTTTATCGGCGCCGTTGCCGCCGGCCGGCTTTAAATCCTGAAGCTTTTTATTCAAAAAATTGTCCAGTTTCATAACGGCAATCTTGAAATTCCGCAATAATTTTCCGAAAGCCGTATTAAAAAAAGCGTCCATTTTTTCAAGGGGCAATTTTTTAAGGAATTTTTCCAAATACTGGCTGTATCGGCTCGGTTCCGCGCTTGCCGTTGTTTCCGTAACCCTGGGAGACGTTCTGGCGACCAGATAAACTATCGCGCCTAAGCTAAACATTACTATTGTTTGAAGAATGAAATTATACATTTTTTTGACCGATTCTAACCTACAAACTTTTTATCCAAATCTACAAAATTTATTTGAATGTAGCCATTTGTAAGCTATTCGCATACTATTTGTAGATTCGGATGTTATTTGTGGGTTTGGATCGCTATTCTAAATCTGATATCTCGCAAACTTGGCAACTTTTAAATTTTCTCCGACAACGGCAATTGTTCCTTTTATAATATCTTCCACGGTCTTGTCCTCATCTTTAACATACGGCTGTTTCAAAAAATCTTCAACTGTTTCCGGTGACATCGCCGCGATATGAAGGGCAAGATTATGCGCCAGATTTTTTACCGGTTCCGAACGCGCGACAAAATCGGTTTCCGAATTAAGTTCCAATAATACGCCGACGCGGCCGTTATGAATATAGGCCTCCAAAAGACCGGCACTAGTGGCGCGATTGGCTTTTTTTTCCGCCCTTGCCAATCCTTTTTTTTCTATCAATTTCTTTGCCAAATCAAAATCGCCACCGGCCTCGTCCAAAGCTCTTTTGCAATCCATTACCCCGGCGCCGGTTTCCTCCCTAAGTTTTTGAATAACTGTTGTCATATCGTTTTACTCTATCAAGAAATTCGTATATTGGTATATCCGTACTAATTAGTTATCCGTTGATACATTCTTTTCTTCAACTTTAACAGTTTCTTTAGCTTGTGCCCTTCCCTCTTCCACCGCTTTTTCCAGACGCTTTAAAATCCATTCAACGCTGGAACGGCTCCGGTCATTGGCCGGTATCGGATACTGGACCGATTCCAGGTCGGCATCGGTATTAAGAACGGCAACAATAGGTATTTTCAACCGCCGCGCTTCTCTAACCGCCGTCAAATGCTCATTGGCATCAACTACGAATAAAATATCCGGCAATTTTCCCATATCTTCCACTCCCGCGAACATCATAGTCATTTTCTGAATTTGCCGGTCAAAATCAAGCCGTTCTTTTTTGGTATATTTATCCAATCGCCCTGTTTCTTTATTACTCTTCAATTTCTTAAAATAAGCGACTCTCTTGGAAATGGTGTTGTAATTAGTCAAGGTTCCGCCCAGCCATCTTTCGGAAACAAAAGGGAATTTAAGCCGTTGAGCTGTTTCTTCAATAAGTTTTTTTATTGACGGAGTCGTTCCAACTAAAAGAATAGTGGCTTTACCGGCAATTTTTGCTTTTACAAACTCCGCGGCGGCATTCAAACATTCTAATGTTCTTTCCAAATCAATAATGGCTATTTCATTGCGCAAGCCGAAAATATAATCCTTCATTTTCGGATGGGTTTTGGATTTCCTCTTCCCGAGAAATAATCCCGCTTTCATCATCTCTTCCAATATAGCCATATCGGCATCGCTCCGTACCGGCGCCGCCTGTTCCTTATTTAATTCCGCATCCTCAATTATTAATTCCATAGTATCCTATTATACATATAAAGATTACTAATTACAAGATTATTGGCTACTATATTTATTCCGCCACTTTTCTATTTCTTTATGATTGCCGGATAGTAAAATTGGCGGGACTTTTAAAACCCTTGATCCGCCTAAGGCGGATTTCGCTCCGCTCAACTTTTCACTTCTCACTTTCAATTTAATAATTTCCGGCTTGGTATAAACCGGATAGCTTCCTTTTATTTCCTCCAATGATTCGGTTTTCCCCAGAACGCCGGGAATTAGACGGGACACCGCTTCTATTACTACAGCCGCAGCCAATTCGCCTCCGGACAAAATATAATCGCCGACAGACATTTCTTCGTCCGCAATATATTTCGCCACCCGTTCGTCAACGCCTTCATATCTGCCGCAAATAAAAATTAACTGTTTATACTTTGCCAGCCGATGCGCTTCTTTCTGGTCAAATTTCTTGCCCCGAAGCGAAAATAAAATTGTTTTTACTTTTCGCTTGTCGCTTTTCGCTTGTCGCTTTGCAAAAGCTATTGCTTTTATAATCGGTTCAATTTTTAATACCATCCCCGGCCCGCCGCCGTAAGGCGTATCATCAACTTTTTTATGTTTATCATCAGTGAAATCGCGAAGATTATGGGCCTGAATTGAAATCAGCCCTTTTTGGCGGGCTTTTTTTAATAACGATTCATTAAAATAAGAATCCAAAATTTTCGGAAATATAGTAATAATATCAAAACGCATATTTTTAATTATAAACTAAAACACCCCAAATGGGTGTTTTAGTTTTTATCAGTCCTGTTAGAAGTTGGAATCACCGCCTTCTCTTCGAAAATCTCCGCCTTCTCTCCGGACATGGGTAGAGCCCTCCGGTTCCTCAATTTTGAGATTGACGCGGGCATTATTCCTAACGCCGACAATTCTCAAAAGCGACCGGATAGCTTTCGCGGTGGCGCCTTGCCGTCCAACGACAAGACCCATATCCTTGGGGTCCACTTTCAAAGAAAGAAGGACTCCCATTTCATCCACCTTGCGGTCAACTTCAACTTTATCCGGATTTTCCACAATGGATTTTACCAGATATTCCAGAAATTCCTGGTCATGCGCTTTCGTTGCCATATGAGCTTTCTGATTTGCTTTAGTATTACTTACATTGCGACCTTTTCTATAATCTATACATTATAGCAGATAATTATCTTGTTGTCAAATAAAAAATTGCTTATTGATAAATATCCTTTCGATGACCAATAGATAAAATAATAATAGATTCCTTAACTGTGTCAAAAATTACCCTATAATCTCCAATCCTAAACCTATATTCTCCTAATTTTTTGTCTTTAATTGCCTCCGCAAATTGAAATGGATTTACAGTTTTGGTATAAAAATCAAGTTTATTAATAATCCTTTTCTGGACACCTTTCGGCAACCGTCTAAAATCCCGTAAAGCGGTTGGCTTAAAATAATACCTCATAATAAGAGTAGCCGGCTAACTAAGTAGTTTTTTAACTTGAGAGGATGAATAAAGCTTTTTTTCAGCTCTCGCTTTAGTAATCTTTTTTTTAAATTTATTGGACTCGGACATTTCTAAATTTTCCAAACGGTCTTCAATTTCCCTCCAAGTTTCTAATGTTAAAACCACGACTGGTTTTTTACCAATCTTTTGAACGCTGTGCTGTTCCAATAATTTAACCGTGGTCATAACTTAAATATAGGCCAAAACTAAGAGACGGTCAAACTCCTGTAACCGAAGCCGGAGCTTCTGTCGCCTCGCTTTGCGGAACTTTTGGCGCGACTTTTTTATGAACCGCGATTTTCTTTCCAGCCACCGTTCCGAACCGCACCAATAAATTATTTACGGTCGGAGTCATTTTCGCGCCAATTTTCAGCCAATACAAAATCCGCTCTTTATTAAATTGATATTTATCCTGATGCGGGTTAAACCATCCCAATTCTTCCACCTGCTTGCCGTTAAGTTTGGTTCTTTTTTCTCCCACTATAAGGCGATAGGACGCCTGATGCTTTTTCCCCCGCCGCTGTAATTTAAGCATTAACATAAATTATGGTATAGGGTTTAGGGTAAGGGGTAAAAGATAAAATGTCAAGCGGCAATTTTTTGCAGTTTTCTAAATCTCTACAAACCTATACAACCTATACAAATTATTTTAGCTATCTCTTAATTCCCGCTGCAACTTCCTGCTTCAACTTTTAATGATGGGCCAGAAGCATCAATATAAAGCCGATAAGTGGTAGATGCTGGTCCGTCTAATTGAATGCAACCACCCCTATCTGACCGGGAAGAATCAATATATAAAGTGCTGGTGGCATTAGTATTTTCAATCGATAAAAGACCGCTTGGGGAAGTAGTTCCCAATCCCAAACTGCCGTTATCCAAAATTACCACTCTGGTGGTAGAACTGTTGTCAGCAACTTCAAATGCTTTACCAAGTCCGGTGCCAGAACCCCATACCGACAAAGTCGCGTACGGAGTTGAAGTTCCCACTGCCAAACTATTCATAATAGAAGATTTAGAAGTAGTGGAATAAACTCCCAATGGCCCAGCCGAGAAGATTCCTCCCTGTCCCACGCTCACTCCTCCGACTACGGTTAATTGATTGCCGATTAAGGCGTCGCTTCTCACCTGCAATTGTCC
>Ga0209541_10002035_pt1 | contig 39011 bp, 50 predicted proteins | sample RifCSPlowO2_01_FD_184027 | JGI IMG/M metagenome (GOLD analysis project Ga0209541, IMG submission 184027) | Groundwater microbial communities from Rifle, Colorado - Rifle CSP2_plank lowO2_0.1 (SPAdes) (version 2) | ecosystem: Environmental > Aquatic > Deep subsurface > Groundwater | place...
GGGGTTTCTTTCCTGTGGCTGAGCCCATAGTGCAGGAATCTGTGGACGTAGTTAAGATGACTTTAGAAAAATATTCTGATCTTTTTGTTCCATTTATAAATCCACCAGGCAATGTTGAAGCTACAGTATCTGCAGAAGAACTGGAAATGATGTTAAATTTGGAACTTGGATTATTCAAAGGTTATGGTGAAATAGGTTTATATGGAAATCCTAATTCTCCACCACTTTCACCAAATTCTACAATATTGATGGAAATTTATCCAGTGATTAAGATGCATAAATTAATTGTATATTTTCACCTTGGTCAGGGGCAAAAAGAAGCTTATGAAAATGTTGCCAGAGCAAATCCTAATATTACTTTTGTTTTCCATGGGGGCAATTTGTTTAATATCAGTGAGACTCAAGCAGGTATATCTCATGATGAAAAAGTTTTAGTTCTTATAGAAGAATTACTTTACAATAATCCAAATATTTATTATACAGTGAATGAACTTTATGGGGGAGATTGGTTATTAGAACTTGGCAGAAGCAAAGAGAAATTTTTAGAAAATTTTGCAGATTATGAAGCTTTACTTGAGATCGATCTTCCCATGTGGAAAGGGTTTATTGAAAGACATCCAGATCAAGTGCTATGGGGTACAGATAGAGGCGGTCCAACTATTTGGGATAAAGATCCTGAGGTTGCATTGGCTTTGAATAATTATACCCGTGTATTTATTGACAGACTCGATCCTATCGTGCAAGAGAAGTTTGCCTATAAAAATGCAGAAAGACTACTTTCAGAATAACCCGATTGTGACCTCTGGAATTACAGATAATAAATGTTATACACTCCATCTAATGGATTTAATTTCTAAAGAAAAATTTATTAAAAAATAAAACAAAAAGTTTTACAGCAGTAAAATTGTGTGTAATTCCTGTTAAATCCTTTTACCTACGAAGTGGAGTAAAATTTCGACCGAAAATTCGAGAATGAGTCCGTCTTAAAGTCCGAAGGGCAATCCATTAAAATCATTAAGGGCAATTTCTGTTTATCTAAGCCAAAGGCTCTTCAAAATAAAACAGTAGGGGGTAGCCGTTTTATTATTTATTTGGATCATTAACTTTTCCTAAGAATAGTATATTTCCAGTTTCTTTTTGCTGAATTATAAATATGAATGGATGGTCTGCTCTAAATATAGGTATTTTTGGCGCGTGTCCTACAGATGTTATCCCTACCATTATAACAGCAGTTGCAGCAGCGGCTTCAGTGCCTTCTTCATTTACTTCAACAAATGCTTGATGTATCACTTGATCTATTTTCAGATCTTCATCGGGTTTATCTTCCATGCCTGTAAAGTCAGCATTGTCAGAAAATGCAGTAGGCATTCCCATATTTACAAGGTCTTGCGCCATGAAATATTTTGTTTCAAATTTGAATTTAGGTATGTAAATGTCGACTCTTCTTTCTCTCAGCATATCCTTCCATTCAGCTAATTTTTCAGTTGTTAATGATTTCTCTAGAGAATTCATATTATCTGGGAGCAAGAAAAGCATAGATAATTCATCTCCCTCATAATCTAGTTCTAAAATTTGCAAATCATCTGTTTCAGCATAATTAAATGTATTTTCCTTTATGCTCATCAAAGGAACTTTAACAGTTTTACCAAAACCGACTTTAAAATCTTCATCTTTTGTTTGCTCTTCATCGAATTGTGTAATCCATGTTCCCTTAAAGTAGATGGCATTTGTAAGAACTAATCTTGTTATCTTTTTGATGGCACCATGAGGTATTAAATCTTTGATTTTATCATTTGTTTTTTCTTCAACCCAATCATTTATAACTAATCTTGATGATTCTGGGTCTTTGTAAAAATCAAGATTTGTGGCTGAGCCGCCATAATATTTTTCTACTAAATCAAAATAATCTTTTCTAAATTCAAAATCTTTCTGAGCCCATAAAGCATTAGCTACATGGAGTGAATATTCTTTGTCTTTTTTATTGATTTCATCATTAGTTTCTTCAAAGGATGTTCTTCTTAATTCATCATCCTCTGGAAGATAGAATAATGACTGAATTTCTTCTGCGGTTTGACCTTTTGCACCTTCATAAGTCATTGCTAAAGCAGAAGAGATACTATATGGGGAAAAGAAAACATTTTCTTCACTATCTTTGATTTTATTATAATAATTTAATCGTTAATTCCACCAGTCTATAAGCGAACCGCAGTGAGCTGACTGGTGGTAGTAAAAGTTATAAAAAAATAGTTAGGTTTTTGTTCTTAAAAAAATAAAATAGTAGCGTTAGCATTGATGCTATGCTACTAGAAAGACAACGCAATAGTGTAAACTATATTCTTTCTAATAAACCTTTGCATCAGGAAACAAAAAATGAAAAATGAGATACCTAGACATAGTTCCTGTGTTGGAGAAGCTTGGATGCACGGAATGTTCAAAATAAAATACTGCCACAAAATATTTGACGACAAACAAATAAGAAATTATTGTGAAAAATTATTCCAACAAGCATGCGGAAAATACGATATAGAAATAAGCGAACTAGGATTCGACAACAACCATGTTCACATGCTTGTTGACATCGGATTGTACAGTAGACCTCAAGTTGCAAAAATGCTAAAAGGATATACAGCAAAAAAATTATTACAAAAATTCCCAAAAATAAAAAAACAATACTTTTGGAATAGCGGTTTGTGGAATACAAGCTATTACTTAGAAAGTCCGAAAGACATGAAAAGAATAATCAGTTACATAAGAAACCAAAAATACGGGAAAAGAGAAGACAAAAAACAAATGAGTTTACTTAACTACGCGAGCTGACCGAGCCAACAGGCGAGCAAGCCATCCGGTGTAGCACCGGTGGTGTCAGCGAGCATTTGACAGCAAATTCGTTATTTGCATCTACAATATTGGACATTCCTTCTGTTTTTGCTTGTGTGATTGGTTCATCTGGAATTATGATGGGCTCATCTGGTGATGGAGTTTCATATTCCGTATTACATCCAGATAGAATTATACTTAATGAAACTATAATGATTAAAATTGATGGAATTGAAATATGTTTTTTGTCCATATAATAAGATATAAGTTTTACTATTTAAATATATTCTTGACTTCAAATTGAGTTGAAGTTTGTTATCATTAGTAAGGCGACTCCTTTAATTTTTTAGAAATTGCCCTTTAACTAAATTATGCCTCATTCTCGATTGGATTTAACGACTGTTATGTTCTCGGCTCGAGCGGAGGAGTAATTTTTAGTGGCGCCGTTCATCAAGCGAGCATCGTGAGCAATCTAATATAACTTCAGAGGAGACAATTCTATTCAATATATTAGTAGTTATTAAAAATTATTTTATATCTATCTCTTTTAAGCATTTAGACAATTTATCTAAATTTAATTTTAGAATGTTATCATCATGTAATTTTTTGGTTACACCTACATCATGACTTTTTTGAGTATTTCTCATACGCACAATTTGTGATAATGAACCTTCAAATTCCTTCCAATCATAAAAATACTCGTTTTTTGTAAATAACGGTTTAAAATAATCAACATATGTTTTATGCTCAATAATAGATCTACAATTACCAAGAGTTAATTGTTTATATACTTTATTTTTGTCTTTTAAACCATGATTCTCATGATGTTTTAATGCAATGGAATACATTTCTTTATCCATGCTTTTTAAATCTTCAAACCAATTATCACCAATATTTTTCAATAAAACTGTATTAATTAACTCCTTTAAATTGCTCTCTAATTCTGAAAATGAATTTTCATCAATAATTTCAATATCTCCACCAAATAATTGATCATTGATTTCATTTTTAATAAAAATAATAAATTCGATCAATAAATCATGTTTAGGACCTTCACCAGAAGTTCTTCCTCTCAATTTCTTTAATTCTTCTTTACTAGAATAATCAGACTCAAATAATTTTTTTAAAGGTAATATGTATTTTTTATACTCCTCTTTTGTTGGTGATTTTCCTTTTAGAGTAATTCTTTGTAAAATTTTTTCAAAAAGATAAATAAATACACTCATGCCCCCATCGGTTAAAATAAACCCTTTATCTTCTAATTTCCAATTTTCTTCGAATTCCAATTTTATTAAATCAAAATAGTCAATTAACGCATTTGATAAGGCAGTTTCAGTTTTATCAGAGTCCTTATGATACAAGGGATTAGCAGTTTTGCTTATAGTGTTAGTTTCTGCCAATTTTGATCTTTTAATGCTGATACATATTCCTGAAATTTTAAGAAGAGCAGTCTTCACACCTAATGAAGGATAGTATATCATATGATATAAAGGTCCACTATTATTAAGTTTTTTTACAGTTCTAGAAATTATTCCATCTGTTTGGGTATCTAACATATCACCATTTAGATCCCAAACTAAATCACTAGGAACTGGTTTTTGATTCTTATTTATGTCTAAAAAGAATTTACATTGTTCCTCATTTGAAAGATTTTCAAACGCAGTTACAGGCATATTGAAATATTTTTCCTTATTAGTTTTCATAAATGCATAAAGTCTATGTTGACCATCAATTATCCAACAACTCTTATAATCATTTGGAAATTCTAAAATTCCATAGCTCATATTAAGTGCGGGAAATTCAATTGGATTATATTTTGAATTTTTTGGATGAAATTTAACTTTATTAATAGAAATAATTATATTGTTAGGAAGTATATTATCATCATTAATATATTGTGCAATGGATTCAATCCTCTTTTTATTTATCATTCGTTGATAATTTCTTTCTCTCCTAGAGGTTCTTCTTGCAACATATGCAACTTCTAATAGTACTTTTGGATCAATGACAAAATTATACATTTTAGATTGCCCAAAAGTAACCAAAAAAGCAGGCACCAAAATTGGTACATCTTGTTCTGGTTTAATCCATAATTCGCCAAGCATGTCATATTTTGCATATTTTCCAATACATTGATACAATTCTTCATAATAATTTATAAAATCTTCATTGCATAAATGAACATGAGGCTCTTGATTAGCAAAATCAAAATCTACTTTTCTTATATTATAATTTTTTGTACATATTATGTATTTGAATTTTTCATACTTTGAATAAATTGGATGAGATTTAAATCCTTTCTCGAGTATATGAATATCACCTCGTAAGGTTTTAATATAATTTCTTATACTATCTTCTCCTTGGACCTTCTTTTTGTCCTTATGTTTGCATTCAATAATTAAGAGTGTATTTTCATGTCCACCACATACATCTACTTGAATTCCATTAATTTTAAATGAATCTTTGGCACCATCAACATCTTCAAATTCTAATTTAGTCAAAAAATTCATAATTGATTTTTCAAAATCTATTGCTCTCCTTTTTTTTGATGTATTTTGTTCTACTTGATCCATTAAATAATAAATACTTACTACAATATTTAAACTTTCTGTAATTAATATTTAATCGTATTGAATAGAATTGTCTCTCTCGTATTAATTTCGCCACTAAAAATTATTGAGCATAACTGTATATCTACGATGTTGTGTACTATTTTGCATCATTAACCCTTATAAATATCTTTTATCATTTTACATAACCTTATTTTTTGTAACTACTTGCTCCTAGTTTTTCCATAAGAAATGCAAGATTTGTGGAATGCCAAAATAATCAATAAACTTTAAATACAATAAGGTTCTAAGTAATAATATAAATAGAGGTGAAATAATGAAGATATTCTTAGATTCAGCAAATTTAAATGATTTAAAAAAAGCATATGCGACAAATTTAATTGATGGAGTTACAACAAACCCAACTTTAGCTTCAATAGAGGGATATCCATCATTTGAAAAATTAACACATGATATCCTAAGTATTTTTACAAAACCAATGGATGTAGTAAACTTTGAAGTAGCAAGCTTAGATGCAAAAACAATGATAGAAGAGGGAATTAAACTAGCTAGCTTATCAAAACATGTGGTAGTAAAAGTTCCAGTAACACAGGATGGATTAATAGCCTGTAAAGAATTAACAAAAAGAGGAATAAGAGTAAATGTAACATTATGTTTCTCACCAACACAGGCATTAATGGCAGCAAAAGCAGGAGCATACTTCATAAGCCCATTCGTAGGAAGATTAGATGACCAGAACGAAGATGGAATGAGACTAATAGAACAAATAAAAAAAATATATACAAACTATGGAATGAAAACACAAATACTAGTAGCAAGTATAAGAGGACCACATCATGTAATGGAGGCAGCACTACTAGGAGCAGACGCATGCACAATACCATATTCAGTATTTGAGAAACTATTCAGACATGAACTAACAGATGTTGGAATAAATAAATTCTTAGATGACTGGAAAAAAACAAAATTCAAAATAAAATGAATGAACTAATTTTTAGATATGAAAACACTTGTGGTGTAACAAAGTTTGACATGGCAAGAGACTCTGAAGTAGTCAGTAAAACCATAGATTATATGATAGGAGCATCTAAAGATGATGATTATGATTCAAGTTTCAGTTCAATAAATCTACCATTTGACAGAAAAAATATAATAAAGATAAGAAAACTAGCAAGAAAGTATACAAAAGCAAGCTATATAATCGTCATAGGAATAGGAGGTTCTAATCTAGGTACATTATCAGTACAGGAAGCATTACTAGGAAAGTTATATAATCAAACATCTGAAGATAAAGTAAAAATATTATATTTAGAGACCGTAGATCCAGATTATTTAACTGATATAAAAACAATAATAGAGAGAGAAGTCAAAAATAAGAAAAAAGTAGTAATTAACTGCATATCAAAATCAGGAACAACAACAGAGACAATAGCAAATTTTAGTGTATTAATAGATTATTTAAAAGAAAATTTAAAAAATTATAAAGATTCAATAGTAATAACAACAGATAAGAATTCTAAATTATGGGAACTAGGAGAGAGAGAGGGATATGAATTATTAGAGATACCAGCAAAAGTTGGAGGAAGATATTCTGTATTCAGTTCTGTTGGATTGTTTCCATTAGCAGTAATAGGAATAGACATAGACCAATTATTAGATGGAGCAAGAAAAATGATAGAAACTTGCTTGAGTAAAGATATATTCACAAATCCCGCAGCATTATCAGCATTAATAATATATAATAATTATAAAAAACAAAAAACAATACATAACACATTCTTATTTGCTAATGACCTAGAGTCAATAGGAAGATGGTACAGACAATTAACAGCTGAAAGCCTAGGAAAAGAAAAAGATCTGCAAGGAAAAAGCATAAGTAATGGGATAACACCAATAACATCAATAGGGACAACAGACTTACACTCAATGGTGCAATTATATCTAGGTGGATTGAATGATAAATTAACAACATTTGTAATAGTAAATGAATTCAAGAACCATGTTGAAATAAAAGAGAATGAAGTAGATGTTTTACCTAAATTATATAATAAAGAAATGGCATTTATAATGAATGCAATAATACAAGGGGTAGAGAAGACTTATTTAAATAGACAATTACCATATATGGAGATAATATTACCAAAAAAAATAGAGTATTGCATAGGACAATTATTGCAGATGAAAATGATGGAGATTATGTTCTTAGGGCATTTGATGAATGTAAATCCATTTGACCAGCCAAATGTGGAAGAATATAAAACAGAGACAAAAAAATACTTATAATGGAAAATTTTAACTTAGTAATATTCGGGGCGACAGGAGATCTGACAAAGAGAAGATTAATACCTGCATTATATAACTTATTAAAAGAAAAACATTTACAAAATTATTTAATAGTATGTATAGGAAGAAAAGAATGGAATAATGAAAAATTTATAAAATATCTATATGAATTCATTAATACAAACTTAAAAGACTTTGACCAGAAAACATGGAATGAACTAAAAAATAAAATATACTATTACAAGACAGATTTCAATGATGAAAAAGGAATGAGTGGATTAAAAAAATATCTAGAAGAATTAGAAAATAAACATAAAATAAAACATAATAGATTATATTACATGGCAACAATGCCAGAAAATTATGAACATATAATAAATTCAATAAAGAAAAACAGACTAGGAGAAGAAAAAGACGGATATAAAAGATTAATAATAGAAAAACCATTCGGATATGATATAAAAACTGCTACTAAATTAAATGAGTTAATAACAAGATCATTCAGAGAGGAACAGATATACAGAATAGACCATTACCTAGGAAAAGAGACTGTCTCTAATATACTATTATTCAGATTTACAAATACAATATTTGATCCAATATGGAACAACAAATATATAGATTATGCACAGATAATAGTCTCTGAAAGTTTAGGAGTAGAGAATCGTGGAAATTATTATGATAATTCAGGAATAATAAGAGATATGATACAGAATCATCTAATGCAGATATTAACATTAATGACAATAGATTGTCCTGGAAAATTAGAAGCAGAATCAATAAGAAGAGAGAAACTAGAGATAATAAAAGCAATAGATAAGAAAGAATTAGAAAAAAATATAGTATTAGGACAGTATGAAAATTATAAGAAAGAACTAAATGTAGATAAAAATTCAATAACACCAACATTTGCAGCTTTAAAATTAAATATCAATAATAAAAGATGGAAAGGAGTTCCGTTTTATCTAAGAACAGGAAAAAAATTAGAGAGAAAAGAGGCTTATGTCTATATAAAATTTAAAGATATAAGATGCTTTACAGATAAGAGATTGCCATTAAAATCAAATGAGATAGTAATACACATACAACCTGAGAGTGATATAAATATCAGATTCAATACAAAAAAACCAGGACTAAAACTAGATACACAAAAAGTAGATCTAAAATTCAGTTATAAAAATATATTCGGATATAATACAATAGAGGCATATGAAAAATTATTTAGTGAAGCATCAGAAGGAGATCTAAGCAATTTTACAAGCTGGGAAGAGACAAAAGAATCATGGAAAGTAGTTGATAAATTGTTAAATATGAAAAAATTATATGAATATAAACAAAATAGTAATGGACCAAAAGAAGCAGATGAACTAATAAGAAAAGATGGAAGAGAATGGTTCAAGAATGGAGTTTAGTCTTTTAATTTATGACCACCAAACTTATTTCTTAAAACAGCAATAATCTTACTTCTGAAATTTTCTTTTTTCCTAGAATTAACTCTTTCAATAATAGCTCTCTCTAAAATAGGCATATAAGAAAGTTTAGTTAGATTACTCATTTCAAATTCTGTCTCACCTTCAGGGACAATACCTTTGATAGATTTAAGAGCTGAGTCTTCTGATAAAGCATTATTTAACCATGACATTAATCTAGATTCAATAATACTACCATTAGAATAAACTTTAGAGATATCCTTAAGATTCAAATTAAAATATTTCTGATTTTTATAAAGAGTTTCAAAACCTTCAGCAATAGAAGCCATCATACCATATTCAATACCATTATGAATCATCTTAACAAAATGACCAGAACCAGTATTACCTACATAAGAAAATCCATCTTTAGCTGATAAAGATCTGAAAATAGGCTTAAGTGATTCATATATTTTCTTTTCTCCGCCAACCATCAAGCAAGCACCATTTCTTGCACCTTCAATACCACCAGAAACACCAACATCAACAAAATGAACACCTAACTTCTTTAATTTATTAAATCTATTAATAGAATCTTTAAAATAAGAATTACCACCATCAATGATAATATCACCTTTATTCAAGAAAGGAATCAAATCATGAATAATCTTATCAACAGCAGAAGAAGTAACCATAATCCAGATAACTTTCTTTTTAGGCAATTTACTAATTAGTTCATAGATATTATAAGATGGTACAGCACCAAATTTTTGAATTTTTAAAGTAGGATCAGGACTTCTGTTATATACAACAACTTTATGATTATGATCTAAAAGATTAATAACCATATTATAACCCATACGACCAAGACCAATAAAACCAATATTCAATTATTTCACCTCAATAAATATTATAAAATTTTAATTATATAAATGTTTGCAGATTAGAATCTATAGAAACCTATAAAAACACTTACTAAATTAATAAAATATGGGATTTTGGAATAGTTTATTTGGAAAAAAAGAGGTAAAAGTAGAATTACCAAAAGAAGAAGAAAAAGAACTGTTACCTAGTGTTGATAAAGAGATAAATGAAAGATTAGATTCTATAGATTTAGATATTGAGAGTTTAGCATTAGATAAAATAAGAAGCGAGGCTGAGGCAATAAGTTCATATTTAAAAGGATTAATGCAGGACATAAACAAATATTCTAATCTAATGGATAAAAAAGAGATGCAAAAACAGATAATAAAATCAATAACAGGAAAGATAAAAGTAATAACACAACATTCACTAGAATTAAAAAACTTAATAGCACATGTAGAACAAAGATACCATGATTATTTATTAGAGAATTTCAAATGGGTAAATGAGAAGAAAGAAAATGAAGATATAAAGAACTTAATAAAAGAACTAGAAGAGGATAAAGAGACAATAAAAGCATTAGATACAAAGTTAACAAGAATAATATATTATGATGAGATATTCAATCCTGACAAGAATAAAGAATATGAAGGAAACATACACAAGGAAGTAGAAAAAATGGAGATACATACTAACATCAATGATCTGACAACACACTTACTAAATGGGGTATTAGATAAAGTAAATGGAATAATAAGCAGGATACAGAAGAAAGATTATCTAGGATTAGTAAAAGAGATAACTGGAATTAAACGTTAAAGAATAAGTTATAAGAAAACTATATATACTCTAAAAATAAATTTTAATACATGAATATTGATGAATTATTAAGTTCTGATGACAATAATTTAGTTACAGCAGTTAGAGAGGCTTTAGAATTTGCAAGAAAAAACTCATTTGATCAAGAAATGACTTTAAGACATGTAGATTTTATTGCAAGAATATATAATGATAGTATGGAAGCAAGAAATTGCACAAGACTAACAGCTGCAGATTATGCCATTACAATTAATCAAATATATGATTAAATTATCCAAAAGATATTTATATTATAAAAATAAAATTCTTATATGACTATTGATGAATTATTAGCTTCTGTTAGTGAAAATTTAAGATTTAATGTGAAACAAACTTATGAAATGTGTATAGAAAGACTAGGATATACAGAAGAAGACTCAATAAAGTTTACACAGGGATACCTTAAATGGGCTGAAATATTAAAACCATTATCAGATGCTGCAAGAGATTCTGAAAGAATACCTGGAGAGGATTATAGGATAATAGTAACCTGACACAAAGATTTAAATATATTCTCTAGTATATAGATTTCTATGATAAATAAGAAAGATTTTGAATCAATGAGAAAAGAACTGAAAGACTTTGAGGTAAGAAGAGAGGAGACAATAACAAACTCAAGAGAGATAATAACATTATCAAAACAGATAATATATTCAATACATAGAAATGATATAACTAATGCTGAAAAACTATTAAAAGATATAAAAAACAAGATAAAATTATTAGACAGGACAAAAAATTATGATACAGGAATAAGCTCGGTAGCATTCCAGGAATATGTAGAAGCAGTAACATTCTATGAACTAGTAAAGAATGATAAACTACCAAGTGCGAAGGAATTAGGAGTTGTAGTTGAAGATTATCTATCAGGATTAGCTGATTTAACAGGAGAATTAGGAAGAAAAGCAGTACATGAATCAATAGCAAAACATTTTGATAAAGTAATAAAGATAAAACAAGTAGTAGAAGAGATATATGGAGAATTCTTGAGATTTGATCTAAGAAACGGGGAATTAAGGAAAAAATCAGATGCAATAAAATGGAACTTGAATAAACTAGAAGATCTAGCTTTAAGTTTAGAATTGCAGAATAGATTGTAAAAGTTAGATTTAATAATCTTATCTCTTAAATATCTATATGGAAAAAAGCAAAGTATTCTTCTTATTTTTTGTATTAGGATTATTTATATTCTTAGCATTATACGGATTCACAGCAGAAAATCTACTAGCAAGCATACTCATAGTACAGATAATGTATCTAATGTTAAAAAAGGTGCAATAATGGAATTAATAGATAGGGTAAAAAATAATAAACTCGAGGCTCTAGACATACTATTATGGACAATAGACAAAACACATGATTATATCTCAAAAGGAGAATATGTTTCAGCAAAAAAATATTATAATACAACAAAAAGAATCCATATGAATTATATAATCTTAGGAAAAACAAGCAAGGAACTAGATGACGAATTCAAACAATTAGGACAGAGATACAGAGCAAGATTCAAAGTTTTTGGGGAAATCTAATTATTTATAATACATGAAACCATTCTTGAAATCATGTTTCTTAAAGTTTTGATAATCATCCTTTAATCTAGACATAGCTAGTTTAATCTTACCCGGATGAGAATATTCCTCACCAGAAAGATAAGCAGCCAATTGTTTATAGTTCAAAGAAGATTTAGCATGAGGACTATGAAGAACAACTGGTTTAAGTTCAGAAAGAGCTTCAGAAACTTTAATATCATTATTAACAATACCAACAACAGGAACACCTGCTAATCTTTCCATATCAGCTGGTTTAATCTCATAATTCTTATGTCTCATCTTGTTAAGAATCAAACCTTTAACATGCATACCATTACCTTTAGCTAACTTAATAGCTCTTAATGTAGTGCTTAAAGTTGGAATATCAGGGGTAGAGACAACATATAACTCATCAGAAGCATTAATAGCAGCTGCTAATTCATTATTAAGACTAGGAGAGGAATCAATCAATACATAATCATAATGTTTCTTTAAAATCTTAACAGTATCTTTAAGTTTATTAAAATTAGTTTTCACATGAACTAAAGAACTTGGAACAAAATGGAAACCAAAACCAGAATCATATAAAGATTCACCAATATGAACCTCATCATTCAACACATGATGCAAATGATTCTTATGATCAACACTACCAAGATGCAAAGCAACATTAGGAGAGGAGAAATTAGCATCTACAACAACAACTTTCTTATTATAATCATTAGATAGAGATGAAGCAATATTCAACACACTAGTAGTCTTGCCAACACCACCCTTAATTGAAATCAAACCTAAAACTTTACCAATTTTCTTATTCAAAGTCCATACACCCCTCTAATTTTTTGCAAAGTGTCATCAACACTAGATTCCTTTCTAATTTTCTTAGCCTGAAGCTTATTAAACCTTTCTTTTATATTGCTAAACTTAGATAATTTCTGCTGTTTAACTAATTTTTCTTCAGATTTCTTCCTTAACTGATCAATATCAATCATAGTATTTAGAGGTGTACTAGTCTGCTGTTTCTTAGACTTAGTATTCTGAACTTCAATACTAGGAAGAAGATTAAATAAACTAGCTCTCTCAGCTTCTTCAATACGAGATTTTAAACAGAAAATCATAGATTCCTTATTAGTACACCATAAAAGATCATCAGCTAATTTCTTATCTTGATAAACATCACGAACCCAGTTATAGAAATCATTCTTTTCTTCATTAACATGGAAATAAAAAATCTTATCATCTAATCTTTGAAGTAAAACATATAACTCTTTGATGCTTGAAACTTTTTTATTATTAGCTAACAAGAAAATGTCATCACCATCTACTTCAGATAATATATCTTTAACCATCATCACCACTTTCAATATAATAAAAAATATATTTTGGTTTATAAATCTTTCTAGAACTAAAACTATTTGCATACAATTTAAAAAGATAGGAATTACAAATTTAATATGAGTCTTAAAGACACTTTAGAAGAGGTTAGTATTAAAATCACTATATTTTCTAAAGGATATACTAAGATAAATTTAGAATTAGCACAACAAATATCATTATTGAATCAGGAAGTAAAATCTAAAAAATTACAAAACAGTATAGAATTAATAGTTCTAAAATTTTATAAAACCTATGAAAAAAAATTCTAGTCAAAAATATACTATATAGCATACCAATATATAGAATAATCAACATATTAATATTATGAATAAAAAAGGATTATCTGGATTATTGTATTGGGCAATAATATTCTTAATAGTGGCTATAGTTACTGGAATATTTGGATTTGGAATAATATCTGGATATTCATTTACAATAGCAAAAGTTCTAGCAGTAATATTCGTCATACTATTTGTAATATCTGTAATAGCGCATGTAATAAAAAAAGCTTAATTTATATTCTTTAATTTAAAAATTACTTGGAGGAAACAAAATGGCAAAGAAAAGCAGAGGCGGAAGAATGAATGCAGCTAAAATAAGAGCATCAAAAGTTCCAGGCGGCACAGGAAAGATAAGAAATAGAACTGTCGGAAAGAATATTATGAGAACTTAAGAAGCAGATTATTTTTTATATTTTTAATTCAACTGAAAGTTACTCTACCAATTCTTCAACTTCAACTTTCTTAATAAAATTAGTACCAAAAGAAGTTAATTCGAAGATCCTTACATATTCTGAACTAAAAATCTCAGCAACATATTTCTTACCTATCAAAAATGTTAAATGTTTCTCAACAGTACGCCAATTAACACCAGCATCTAAAGAAATCTGATTAATAGTTTTTTTACCACCAACTAAAGAGGCTAAAATCAATTTCCTAATCTGAATAAAAGTCCTTTTCTGATCTTTCAACAAACAATAAGTATTCTCTAAAGGAATGTAAGCCAAATTCTTAATGGAAGCAAAATCATGAACATTAACAAGAACACCAGAAACTTCAGAATCATTATATAAAGGACTAGCAAAAAAAACCAAGTCTAATATTTCATTATTCTTAGATCTTTTCTGAGTCTTAAAATTAATACATTTGCCTTCCTTAATCCTAGAGATAACAAAATCAAATTCATATTTAGAACCAGAAGTCATGAAAGGAATCTCTTTACCAATAACTTCATCTTTTTCATAATTAAACAATAATTCAGAACCATTATTCCAGAAAACTATTTTAGAATCAAAATCAAAAGCGAAAACAGGATTATTAGATTTAAGAATATTATGCACAAGAGTATTTTCCTCGTACATCAAGCCACACCCCTGTTTAAAGCCACCATTTTTCAATCTATGAGTAAAAAGAATTTTAAACTATATAAATATTTTGTATTTATCTCACTTAATTTTTTCAATCAACTAAAATTTTGCTATTAGCAAGAATTATAAACAATTTAATCACTAAAACTTCAATGCCAGAAGGAATAAGAGCAAAAAAGGAGGAGAATTTCTCTGAATGGTATATACAACTAATTGAAAAAGCTGAATTAATAGAATACAGTCCAGTATCAGGATGCATAATTTTAAGACCGACATCATATGCAATATGGGAATCAATAACACAATTCCTAGATAAGAAAATAAAAGAAAAAGGAGTGCAGAATGTATATTTCCCATTATTAATACCTGAAAACCTATTAAAAAAAGAATCAAAACATGTAGAAGGATTCAGTCCTGAAGTTGCATGGGTTACTGAAGCTGGAGATAGTAAATTAAATGAGAGATTAGCAATAAGACCTACCTCTGAGACAATAATGTATGATACTTTTAAAAAATGGATAAGAAGTTATAGAGACTTACCATTATTAACAAACCAATGGGCGAACGTGGTCAGGTGGGAGTTTAAGCACAGTATTCCATTCCTAAGAACAAGAGAATTTCTATGGCAAGAAGGACATACAGTATTTGCAACACAAAAAGAATCAGAAGAACATGCATTAGAAATGCTAGAAGATTATGCAAAAACATATGAAGAATTATTAGCAGTTCCAGTAATAAAAGGGACAAAGACTGATTCAGAAAAATTTGCAGGAGCAGACATTACATACAGCATAGAGACATTATTACCAAATGGAAAAGCAATACAGGCAGCAACATCACATTGTCTAGGACAGAATTTTTCTAAAGCATTTGATATAAAATTCATAGATAAGGATGAAAAAACAAAATATGTATACCAAAACTCCTGGGGGTTCACAACAAGGTCTATAGGAATAATGATAATGATACACTCTGATAATAAAGGATTAGTATTACCTCCTAAAGTTGCAATGAACAAAGTTGTAATAATACCAATATTAATGGAAAAAGATAAGGAAAGAGTAATAGGAAGGACAAAAATATTAAAAAAACAATTAGAAAAATATAATCCAATACTTGATGATAGAGATGATATTAAACCAGGAAATAAATTTAATAATTATGAGATGAAAGGATTACCAATAAGAATAGAATTAGGACCAAGAGATTTAGAGAAAAACCAGGCTGTAATAGTAAGAAGAGATACTGGAGAAAAAAGATCTGTAAACTTAGATGATATAGACAGAATAGTTGAGAAAACATTAGATGAAATACAAAAGAATCTGTATATAAAAGCAAAAGAATTCTTAGATAATAATGTTATAATAGTTGATAATGAAAAAGAATTTGAGAAAAATATTAATAAAAAAATAGTACAAGTACAATGGTGTGGCAATCCTGAGTGTGAAGAGAGTATAAAGAAAAAATATGCTGGTGTTAAGGCATTAAATATTCCTTTTGAACAGAAAAAAGAATTGAAAAACTGTTTCAAATGTAGTAAGAAAGCTATTTATTATGTGAATTTTGCTAAAAGTTATTAGAACATATATTCTATATAGAAGATTTTAAATATAAAAATAGGTATATTAGGCTTAACAAAAGATTTATATAAGTGTAACTACCACATAATAGACAACAAGTGTTGTAATGGAGAAGGAAAAACATGGGTTTTGATGATAATGAATTAAATAGTAAACAAGGGAAAACACAAATGGCAGGAACACCACTAAAATTACCATTAACAAAAAGAATCAGACATATAGTCAACAACCCTAAAGCTTCACGTTGGGCAAATAAGAACCTTAGACCAATAAAATATGGAATTTATACAGCAGCAGGAATAGGAATGTTAGGATTAATAGCTACAGGACCAGATTCATGCGTAAACGGATATCAAAACATAAGAGAACATGGAAGAAGAGGAGCTTTATTAGAGTGGGAAACAACAGTAGTAAATAGAGCAAGAATCGTAAGAGACGCATATCATACATTATTACAAGATGATGTCCCAGAATGGAAAGTAATCACAGTTACAGATGCTAATGGAGAGAGTGAAAATAGATTAAAAAAAATAAGAGATGGATATCTACCATTAACATCAGCATATCAACCTATAGGTCAAAATGGACCTGATATCAAAGGATCAAGAGATAGCCAAATTTTGTATAATTTACGTGCACAAATTTTTAAAAATTACCTTATCGGTGTAGGAGAGGGTTTTGATATTGGAAGAAGAGGAGTAAAAACTCTAAGAGCAGAATTAGAAGCAGGATTAAGAGAAGATCCAAATAATACTCAATATCAGACTGCTTTAGAAGATCTTAATCAAGCTGTAAGTGAATTAGTACGAAGAGGGGTAACTACACCAGATTACCAACCACAAAATCCAAAAAAATGCAAGCCAAATACTATACCTGTACCACCAACTGAAGCAGCATGTACTACATTGTATAGAACTATACAGGAAAAAGCAGATATATGTAATGATCCTGGATATGCAGCAGCAGTAGGAGCTGAAGCAAGAGACATAATTAGAAGACATCCAGAACTAAAGGAATACAAAGGTGTTGTATTGAAATTAAGATATGATATAGGAGCTCTCGGGAAAATAGAAAATGTAGAAGTCAGATATTCTCACCCAGAACTGCCTGAAAATCTAAGAGATGGAATGAGAGAGGAATTTGAAGCAAAAACTCTAGACAGTAAATTAGCTGGATGTAGAAATAATACACTATCTTTCCGTGTTCAATCAAGCATATAAAAATATATTAAGGAGAAATAATAAAATGAAAAAATTATTGATAACTGCTGCTTTTGCATTAACAGCATTAGGAAATTTAACAGCACCAAAAGAGGCATTTGCATTAGATAGTGAATCAGTTGCAACACCAGATCCAGCTGAATATACTGAAACAGTTAGAGAGGATATAATTCCTGAACCCTTACCAACACCATTACCAAGTGCGTCACCAGAACCAATATCTTCAACTGAAGATAGAATAAGGATTGGAAGTATTGAAATATTAGGAACATATGATACACATACAAGATTATCAGCAGCAAAAGAAAAATTGACAGAATTTGATGAATGGAGAGGAGATATTTATCTTAGAGTAGATAATGTATTTGGGGGAAAAGATTTAGGAGCAGACATATATACAGAAATAGCAGGACAACATGGAAGATTAAATTCAGGAGTATTCGAAGATGCAGGCGAGAGAAAGATGACATACAGGCCTGGAGCATTAGTACATTTAAACATAAATGACATATTAAAAGCAAGAGCAGGATTAGGTCTAGTATATACAAATGGAAGCAAGTGGGTACTAGAAACAATGCCAAGATCTGATATATATGCCTTAGGTGGAGAGGGAGAATTAGGCGCTAATCTAAGATTATCACCAGAATTAGCAGTAGACTTTGGAATGATATCAAGAATACAGCATAGAAAAGTAGGAAATACAGATTATGGAAAAGAAAAAGATACAGCTATGGGATTAATGTTAGAATTAAATAATCCAGGAAATGACATATATATGGATATAGGAACACGTTTAAGATTTGACAGCAGCGATGTATTAGCAAATAAACCTGGATCTTTAGATAGTCTAGCAGAACAGACAAGTAATAGAAAAACTGTAGATGTATTAAGAAGAGTACAACCAAACAGCTATGCATTACAACCAAGATTTGGAATAGGAACAAAGGTAGGACCTGGAGCAGTAGGATTATATATAGAGGGACCAACAGCAGGACCAGAACAGAATGTACATGCAGGATTAGATTTATCATATGGAAAATTTGTATTAAGCTGGCGTGTAACAGATGACCAAATGGATGGACAGCGTAGAAGACAGACATATACACAAGTTGTATTAAAGTACAATCCAGAAAATAATAGATTAAGATTATATAAAAGTGACATAGACAATAGGGCTTTCATGTCTAGATAAACTTTTATACAACTTTATTCATTTCTATTTCTAAATGTATGAATATATAATATCAATACTAGCATTAGCAATAGGGTATATAATAAAAGAGCGTACAAAAGAGGAATTAAAATCAGGACAAAAATATTTTAAAATCATAGAGATAATATCATTAATAGTTATAATAGGATTATTATCTGTAAACTTTAATATAATATTATTTATAATAGGGATAATAACAGGAATAATATTTAAAGAGGAATACTTCTATCTAGGAATATCAATTACCAATATTTTAGATGGAGGATTAAGGTTTTTGCATGCAATATTCATATTTGTATATGGATTAGCTTATACTGGAATGAATCATAATAAAAAAATAATTTATAGTGCAGGACTATTTTTGATTACTCTTTTATTATTAATATTCAAGCAGGATATATCAATGATAAGTGCAGGAGCATTGACAAGCATAACAGCAATGAAAATATATAAGTTTTAGAATTATTTTTTATTTGAAGCAGTAAGATTTTTTACTTCATCACGAGTATAAAAAGTGTCACCAAATGCCATACCAGGATTACCATCTTCTTCTTTTGTTAGAAATATTAAGTTATATGTCCAATCTGAAGGTAAATTAGTTATTTTATCAATTTTAACCATGACCTCTATAGAACGATAACCAACTTCTTCTCTTTTTACACCCATCATCTCCATATCTGATTGATCAGGTTCTGAATATAAAACAATAAGCTTATCAATATCAGGCTTAGATTCTGCTAAAACATTAATAAGAATTCTATGCTGTTCTCGAGTCATATACAACTCATTATATGATCCATCTTGAAGTCTAGAAAGTTTGAAATTTTTAAAATCTATCCTGACAAGAGTTGCAATATCATCTGGCATAGTATCACAAAGAGATATACTCATTATAAATATTATTGTTATCTACAAGTAGTTTTATAAATTTTCCTCAAATAACAAGAACATGCTATACATAATAGGAATAGGATTAGGAAATGAGAAAGATATAAGCATAAATGGACTAGAGAGTGTGCGTTCTTGCGATGTAGTTTACTTAGAGAATTATACATCAAAATTAATGTTCAAAATAGAAGACTTAGAAAAACTAACTGGAAAAAAGATAATATTAGCAGACAGAGAATTAGTAGAAAGTGGAGAGGAAATATTGAAAAATGCTAATGAAAAAAATGTTGCATTATTAGTGAAAGGGGATGTATTCAGTGCGACAACACATACAGACTTATACTTAAGAGCTGTAAAACAGGGAATAAAAACAAGAATAATACACAATACATCAATATTAACAGCAATAGGAGATACAGGACTTAGTTTGTATAAATTCGGGAAAACAGCATCAATACCATACCACTATAGAAATGTAAAAACACCAATAGAGATATATGAAAACAATAAAGAGATGCATACATTATTCTTACTAGATTTAAATCCAAAAGAAAACAAATATATAAATTACAAAGAGGGATTAAAATATTTATTAGAAAATAGTCAAGGAAAAATAAGCCCTAATAATAAAGTTGTAATATGTGCAGCTTTAGGAACTGAAGAACAAATAATAAAATATGGAAAAATAAATGAATTATTAGACATAGAAATTAATGTTTATCCTCAATGTATAATAATACCTGGAAAATTACATTTCATGGAAGAAGAAGTATTAGAATTATATAAAATTCAATAGGAAAGTATATGATATAAGTTCTGATATGTTATAGAGCTACATAAATTTATGTTATACAATAACTTAATCTTCATCAGCTACAATCATACAACTAGTCTCAGAAACGCCCTTAATCTTAGTAATCTTTTCAATAACATCCTCTTTCAATTTAATAATATTCTTAGTCTTAATTATGGCAATAAGGTCAAACCCACCATAGATCTGGTGCAGATTCTCAACCTCTTCAAGAGCATTAATATTATTAGCAACCTTATTAATATCTACTCCATCAACTTTGATTAAAACATAAGCTTTTACCATTTTATTTTTTCACTATCTCGTATTTTGTTATATTTGAATTAGGGATGAAAATAACTTCATTGTTTTTAGTAATGATCTTAGTCTCAATAAGATTAATCCTCTTAACCTTACCAGTCAACCCATTCATGATAATTGTATCTCCTGTTTTTATCTTTTGTGTTTTATAAATATAGAAACCAGAGACTAAGTTAGGTATCCAGTCTTTGAAAGCCAATACAATAAACACTATCACTATAATGACTATGACCAAGAAAATAATCCTAAGGATAAAAGTAGGAATTCCTAACTGGTTAAGGACAGTAATAGCTGCAGCGAAGTAAATCAGATATTTGAAAATATTAACAAGGTAATTTTCAACTGAAATCTTAATCTTGAACTGTTTAGCCAATATTTTATTTATTTCAGCTTCCTTCAATACTTTTCTTAATATATTACTCAAAACATTAGCTAATACTAAACCTAAGATAAGTATAAGGAAAGATGTAATGATTTTAATTACTGTATCTGAATAGATTACCATGTATATATTCGGGAAGAATGATTTATAAAGTTAATTAGTAGATAGATTAATTCTATTATTACTTAATAGTAGTTATTAATTAGAAAGCCTTATAAATTCTTTTATTACCAATAAAACATGGCAGTTATACAATTATTCAATGGGATAACATCACCAACAGATGCATTAAGAGTAATGGATGAAACATTACAAGCATATGAAAGATTAGATAATGTAAATTTCAATTTTAATGGTCAATTGAAAGATCCATCTGAAGTATTAATAGATTGTAAATACCCAATGAATGGGTTTCAAGAAAATGTTTATTCAGATTTAATAAAAAGAGTTAATGGAGAATCTGCAGTAAGAATAACAAGAGATGATCCGGTTGATGTTATGGCAAGAATGATTAGTCTAATAAACATTAGTCTGACAAGAGATTTTGATCCAATAAAGGTTGAAGAGTATCTAAAATCAAAAGATCTTGAATTTAAACAATCAGGAATAAGAAGAATTGCTATACTAGATACAGATACAAATGAAATAGTAATATACGGAAAAAATACAATAAAAATTCCATATTCAGTAAATCCAGATTTAGATGCACAATTTAATCATCAAAGAATAGCATTTGAGAGATTTAAAGAATTAACAAAAAGTGACGATATTACAAAATTATTAAAGTAAATAATTAACAAATTTAAAATATATAAAAAAAATAAAAATGTATAAAGTTGCACAACAATGAAAAGAATAGTAATATTACCAAATGAAATAGCAGATACATTATACAGACTGACTTCATTAAGTGATGAATTTAGCGGATCTTTACTTTACAGACAACAAGGCAATTTATGTTTAGTAGAAACATTATTTGGAACTGGATCTGGAAATGAGGGAGGTGTTGAAACAGATAGAAGAGAAGATGAAATATTAAATACTTTTTTCAGAGAATTCCCAGATTATAAATCAATAGATGTACATACACATACAGAAGAAACAGTTAGAACTTATGGAGAAAAGTATAGCTGGAATTTTTCACAAGGTGATGCTACTACAATGGAAGCTAAATTAAGAGAGAATCTGGATTATATGGCAATGCTAGTAACACCAGATACAAGGATATTAATGGGAAGAGATGATCCAGTATTAAGAGTTGAAGATTATAGGGATTTCAAGATGTATGAAAAATTAGTAAGTGAAGCATTAGTAAATATTAGAAGAAACTTATGATATCATTCATGGAAAACATAACCTAAATATCCTTTCTCATTTTTTAATAAACATTTAATCCAAGAAGGAATATCCCTGTAAATTATCTCACCTCTAAAATCTTCAGGATTATCATACAGAGGAGAATTAGAAGCTTGGTTAAGCATACTAGCCAATTCATCAGCAGCATCTTTATTACTATGAAGAGGAAAAGCTACTTCAGCAACATAAGGAAAACCTAACTTTTCAGCAATAGAGGATAGTACAGGACCAGAAACAAAATCTTTCCTAGAAAAAATTAAAACTTCCAAGTAAGAAGGTGTTTCAATAATTCTTCTAATAGAGAAAACTTCTGTTTTAATATCATCAATATCCTTAGGACAATCAAATAGTGCGTAAGCTTTACCTTTCATACATTACTTATAATAAATAATCTTATAAATGTTGAGACTATAAAATATATAAGGTAAGGTACTTAATAAACGCAAACCAATGAGAGTCTGAAGATAAAACTAAAGACACTAACTGGTTTTGTGAGGAAAGTCCGCCCACCAATAAAAAAGATTGCTCTAGGAATAGAGTTTCAGTAATGGAAGGAGACTGTTTAGAAACGACACGACCTTTATTTAGTAATGAAGCTGAGAAGGTTCTGGCGACAGGACTGAGATAACCAGCTGAACGTTTGAGGTAAAGGAAACGATTAAACGAGCAGACCCGATCGGTGCAAGCAGAAATGAATATACAAAAGCTGTAAAAAGCCATAAGTTGTTTGTTACATGCGCTTAGTAGAATATTAAGACAAAACATCGCAGGAGATTAAAGCTTCAAAAAGCATCATTTCCTGTTTGGTTTTGACAAAAGGCGGCTTATTCTTTACCTATCTATTTTATAATATTGCTTTATACGGCTTATAATGGCATTTTATTGAGGTTTTATGTTTGTCACTATTAAGTTACTACAAATGGAAAGGTTTATAAACTTTGAAGATTAAGTAAATACAGAGGAAAAAAAGACTAAAATGGCAAAAACACAAGAATTCAAATTATCGGATAATCTAGAAGCATTAATAAGAAATGCACAAGCAAATAACGGAATTTTAGAAGAAAGCAAAACACAATTATCAAATCCAGATTTTAGAGAAAAAATTGCCTCAGAAGAAGTATACAATGATGAAAGACTATTAACAATAGATGATGTTATGGTTAGAAAGTTCGTAAGAACAAAGAGAGCACAAGCTTACGACACGCTAAACACCTCAATAGAAGATGAAACACTAAAAGAGGCTAAAGTATTTTACATGCCACAATTAGCTGAAGCAAAACCTCTATATTATGCAGAGATGATAAAATCTCCAGATGTAAAAATAGAGAACCCAAGCAAGGAACTAGCTGGAATAATTACAGGAATAAGATTGTTAGACCAAGTAAAAAAGTTAACATCTGCAGGTAATTTAGATACAGCTGAAGGATTAGTTAAAGATTATGTAGATACTGTTGAAAAAGTAGATTTACAAATAGATAGATTATATACCGGAACTGCATTTGCAGGAAACAGAAAGAAAGTAATAGAAAGAATAGCTGAAATCCAATATGCTAAAGCACGTCACTCATTAGAAGAAAAAGGAGAGACACTATATGCTGAAATAGATCAAGCAGTAGACTCTTCAAAGTATGGAAAAGCAGTCTCTATGATGACAATGATTGGTGCATATAATGCGCAGCAAGACATTAACAAACAAAAGGCTGAAGAAGCTGCTAAAGAGAAAAAGAAATAAATTTATTTTTTAAAATTCTTTATAATTTACTTTAATAATCTTCTGATCCTTAATCAATACCTTAGCTAATTCAACAAGTTCATGAACAAAATCATCAGACTTACTTTGTAATTCTTCCAACTTTTTACCAGAAACCCTGACAATATCACCATGAAGAACTTCCTTAGCAGTCTTACGAACATCATTAAAAAATTCAAGATATTCTTTATTCAATAAACGTTTTTTAACAAAAGTTTCTTCCAATAATTCAGAAATATTCTCAGGAGATGGAGGGACAACATTAGCAGACATCAAAGCAGCGTGAGCAGCATCAACCATACCCCAATAAAAAGATTCAACACTATTCAACAAATGAGCATTAGCACGTCCAAGATGAGCACCAGAACGTTCCATAGTAGTAAAGATAGCTTCAGCACTAGGTCTGATCCTTCCTTTAGCTAATAAAACTTTCAAAGGATCAAAGAAACCACCAACATCAACTAAAGGTTCACCATATCTTAAAACATTAATAATCAAAGGTTCACCTGCTCTTAATTCTTCCCAGAAAGCAGTAAGAGTGACAGTATTGATATGAAGTTCCTTAGGATATTTTTCAGAAGCTAAAAGTTTAGCTAACTCTTCACGATACCAAGCAACTAACTCATCATCCCAATCAACAGTACAGTCATCAATAATAATTATAATATCAATATCAGATTTAGGAGTTGAAAGATTCTTAGTCGATGAACCAAACATGGCAATAGCCTTAACAACATCTTTAAATTTCTTATAACATTTGAAAGCAAAATCATGAGCAATCTCAACATCAGAATTAAATTTTTTAATATTAACAGGTTTATCTTTAGAATTACTAGAAGACACCACTTTTTTAGATTTCATTAGTCATAATAATATGCATATAGTATTTAATATTTTCGGATAAAACTACCGTAACATATATAAATAATTAATCCAACTTAATATTATGGAAACTGTAACTATACCAAAAGAGATTTTTAGCAAAATTCTAGCAGATGTAGAAACATTATTAGAAGATATGGAAATAGCATTGAACACTAAAGTTAAACAAAGAATAAATGATATAGAAACAAAAAAATAGAAGGAAAAACAGAAAAGGATTTAGACTCTTATCTTAAAAAAAGAGGAATAAAAGTTGAGTGAATGGATAATAAAAGAACATCCTGATTTTTTTAGAGATTTAGATAAATTAAATAATAAAGAGTTAGAAATATTCTATAAAAAGAAAAATAAGATCAAACAAAACCCTTTAAGAATGGAGCATCTATCAGGTGGAGAAAATTGTTATAGATAACCAATAAATGATAATATAAGACTTGTATATTTTATAAAAGAAAAAGAGATTTGGTTATTAGTAATAGACAAACATGATGATGCTTATAAGGAATACAGAAAAAGATTACACTCATTAAGAACAAGATACGAACTATGAAAGGAAACATGAACTTATACTATGATGATGAAGCAGATTATCTAGAAATAAATATAGGAGAATATAAAAAAGGATATTTCAAGGATGTAGCAGATGGAATATCAGAGATAATAGATGAAAAAACAGGAAAAGTCACAGGAATAGCAATAATGAGCTTCAAGAAAAGAATAGATAAGAATCTAAAAATTAGTCTGCCAATAAAATTAGAAATTATTTCTTAATCATTGATTAGGAGTTCCACTAAACCTAGAAGCATCTCCACCAACTTGTCCACCAACAGATTTAGGCAAAGTAGTGAAACTAGAACCATACATGTTAAAGTGCTGCTGAGGGAATTCAACAAAACCTTCTCTATATGGAGAGTAACTAAAACCTACACGACGTTCAACAGGAATAGGAGCTCCTCCACCGCCACCCCAATAAGGACCACCTTGAACTGTATCATTGTATAAAGGACTGCCAAAAAATTCTAAAACAGATACAGTAGGGTTCGGACCAATCTCAGCAACAAAACCACCAGCCTCAACAATACTACGAGGGTGCTGACCTGGTTTAATAATACCTTTTCTCTCAAGATCAGCCCATTTCTTTTCTAATTCTTCCATAATCTCCTTCATAGGAACATTACCCATACCAGGAGGAAGATGAGAATCAAAAAAACCAAAATTATCAGTAATATGAACATGACGAACTAGATCAGCAATTTTTTTAGTCTCTTCAATAACTTCTTTTTTTAATTCTTCACCTTCCCAACCAGCTTTCCTAAGATTATTAATATGACCAGTATCCCAAGTAGCAGAGACAAGAGAGTTAGCGGCATTCTCAGCTTCTTTTTTATTAACACCCTCCTTAACTAATTTTTCAGCAAGAAGCCTCCTACTTTCCTCAACAGCCAGCCTTAAATCATCAGCACGAGACATAGGAGCATTGACAAAGAAATTCTCAAGAGTAATAAAAGGAGTTTCTTTTTCTTTACCCTCTTTCTTTAGTTTCATATAAAGTTTAGCAAGAGAATTAGAAACAGTCTCAGTAGTTTTCTCAATAGCAAAATCCTTGACAGGAACCCACAAATTAGGATCAGGAAGCTCATATAATTTGTTAACAATAGCCTTAGCCTGTTCAGCCTGAGCCTCAATAAGTTTAGATGCTGCATTCTGATAATCAAAAACTTTCTGAGGATCATCAGGATTCTTTGCATACTCTTCTTCTAACTTACGTTGCTGAATCATAAGAGGAGTTATAAGTTTAGTCTGAATTTCATTATATTCCTTGTTCAATTTTTCCCTAGCATCTTTAAATTCTTCCTGCTTCTTAGGCTCAGCAAACTTGTTAAACTTACCATAAATTTCATGATAACCTGAGTGAAGACTAACATTAATCTCACTAATATGATTCTGCATCCTAGAAATATCAAGATTATTCATCCTGAAAGTATTAACATAAGACTCATCATTAATCAAACCAGACTTGATAATAGCCTCATTCTGTTTAATCTTAATACTTAATTTTTCCTTAATATCCTCAACCTGTTTTTGGAAATCAAGAAGCTTAAGCTTTTCCTGATCCCATTCAGTAGAATTCTGAACCTTAAGCCTGTAAAAAGGATCATAAATAATTTTCCTGCCACCAATCTGTTCTTTTTCTTCATAATTAATAGGCCTAACTTGACCAGTGTCACGATTAACAGCAGCAAGAACACGAATATCAGAATCAATCATAACAGGCTTATCATAATTAGGTCTGCCATCAGCATACTTCTCAAACATCTGATTACCATGTTCATCAAGCTTAACTTTCTTCAAACCTTTCTCATATTCCTGAGAGAAAGTATGACCAGCATGGAATACAACAGGAATCTGATCAATAATACCTTTTTCCTTATCACTCTTACTCAACATATGAGTCCTTTCAAGAATAGAAAACACCTGAGATTCAGTAGATTTTCTTTTCTCATCAGACCAAGCACCACCCTCACCCTGAGTAGGAAAACCAGCAAGATCAAGTAAAGGAGCATGAACAGAAACATTAGAGTCAGTAAGTTTAGCTAACCTACGAATTTCATCAAAATGTTCCTTAGGAATAAAATCAAATTTTTCAGCCTGAATAGTACCAATCTCAACATTACGAACACCCTGATTAAGACTTTTACCAAATTCTTCCAATTGTTTAGCAACCATAGGAGATGTAGGAGAACCGAGAGCAGAAAAACGAGTCTTCAACCTAGATGGAGAATCCATAGCATTAGAATAAGATTTGTAGAAAGCCATCTTTTATACCTCAAAAAAATAAAGGCAAGAGAGTTTAAATAAGTTACTAAAGGCAAACTAAATTAATTTTTTTAATTCTAAAAAATCTTTATCTTCTAAAGGAGATTTGTAAAGTTCATTAACTAACCAAAGACCACTATTACGTATCTTTTCTTTAGTAGAAAAAAGACCAAGCCATATATCTGAAGGTTTACAAACATTACATAAAGAAACAGTTGAAATGATCTTAGATTCTAATATTAAACGAGAATCCTTATCATCAATCTTCAATACAACAAAACTAAAATTATCCTGAATATATTTAGAAACGTTTTTTTCAATAACTTTCTGTTTAGAAAAATCAATTTTATCAGAATATTTATCTTTAGCAATCCTAGTAGTCAAGTCTAATTCCCAAAATTTAAGAAAATCATCTCTATCATGGTTAAGTAAAGCTCTACCAATATTTTTCCTGAAAATACTCCTATCCTTATTCTCATTAATAAAATGCTGAAATAATCTAGATCTTAACTGATTATTACCAGTATGAGTACCAATCCTGACAATCCTATCAACACCATGAGAAATTTCACCTTTTTCAAAAATAATGTAAATACCATTAAAAGGAATATCATTACTATCAAAAGGAAAATTAAATCTTTTAAAAGAATTAAACAATTGATGAATACTATTACAATCAGACATTTTTAGTTTTCTCCTTAAGATAATGAAGCTGTTTACCAATACCTAAACCTTTAAGAGGAATTTTATAATTATTAATACTAGAAATAAGATATTTTCTATAATTATCACCAGCTAGAAAAATAAACTCATCATTTTTTAAATCAGCAATCTTGCTTAGTTTAACTAAAACATTATCAGCCCATAATTTTATTTCTTTAGAATTCATGTTATTCAAAGTCATATCATAAGGATCAATAATATCATCTAAAGATACTAAACCATATTTAGCAGAAAGAATAAAAATATTATCAGGAAAAAAAGAATCAGCATATTTTAAATTAAACTTAAACAAAGAACTAATGTATAAATCCTTAGCCTTAGATTTACAAGATAACTTCTTACTAACACAAGAGATTAAAACAATCTTAGCCATATAATCTAATAAAATACTAGATATTTAAATATTAGCCATACCATGAGTCTTTTTATAAACATTATAGACTAAGTAAGCCTTATCTTCAGCATCTTTCTGGCATTTAGAGGCTAATTCAGTATAAAGGAAATCCAACTTCTTACTATGACTAGAAGAGAAATCAAAAAAGTCCTTAGGACCAGAAAACAGATTATTAAAAGATGTAAAAATACCAGCAAAAGGATTAACCATATTAGAACTAGAAGATTTTTTAACAACTTTCTCTTCTTTCTTAGGAGATAAATCAAGGCTAGAATATTTAGCAATCTCATTACTAATTTCGTCAAGAGAGCCACCAACATAATCCTCAATCATCCTAAGATCTTCATCAAAATCAGCAGACTCAACAGCAGAGAGTTCAATATCATCAAGACCGTAAGCCCTGAAAGATAAATCTGTCCTGCCGCCATGAATATAATGCCTTCCACCCTGACCAGACATGACAGATGGAACTGATCTAAAGTGCATAGTCACTTCAACAACAGAAAAATATTTTCTTTCTAAATCAACTTCCTTAAAAGATTCATGAATAGAACCAGGCTTAATCTCACGTTTACCATGAAGCTTAATCTCGAATTCCATATTAGAGAAAGCATTGACAATATTAGCCTTATCAAATTCTTTCATCTTCAATTTATTAGCAGCTTTAAGATAAGGCTTAGCCCAGCTAGCATACAACTTAAGGGTACCTTTCTGAGATTTCAGATATTTACGTTCAACATTATAACGAGTCCTTATTTCCTGCTCAGAAACTTCTTCCCATTTGTTATATTCAAAAAGTTTCCTTTTCAATAAAGTCTTAACTCTCTCATTAAGATCTAATCTATCAATAGATTCAATCTTATCAACATGAAAGAAAGCATCACGGATAGTAACAAAGTTAAGATCCTGAGCAAGAAGATTAATACTGCCACGACCTTTACGAGCATCAACCTGATCCATCCAAATACCCTTAAGAGAACGTTTAGCAGCATCCCTATCTTCAGGAGAGGCAGATTTATCTTTAAGTTTGTTATAAGGATCAAGACGTATCTCAAACTCTTTAAGATCATAAATCAGGTTAAGAAGACTCTTGATAATATTATTAATCAAACCAAGATATTCCATAGCCTTCTGCTGCATCAGAGTAGTTCTTTGTCCTATCTCACCAAAATAACCAGAACTGACAGAAGCTTCCATATCCTCAGAAACTTTGCGAACATCCATACCAAGACCAGAAGGACCAGAATCCCTCATGAAGTCAAGAATCCAGAAATAAATAGGCTCGATACCCTCAGACAACGAATCATAAGCAATATGATATTTAGGTTTTTTATCCTTATTAAGAATAAGACTGCTAAGAAGATTAGCTATATCACGTTTATTATCAGCATAGTCCTTATCAGTATAAATACCTTTCAGAAACTCTTTTTTCTTATCATAATCACTAATATCCGTCAATCTCTTCTCAATCTCAGACAGAGTAAGCACCACTTTTTCTTCCATATGAAAAGATATTTATACACGTGAATATATAAATATTTTGAATGGGAATATTTGGGTTTTTTAAAAAGAAAGAGGAAGATACAGGAGAGTTTGAAGCTAATCAAGAGACTACTACAGATAATAGTGATGATATAGCAGCTGATGATAGAGGAGCATTTGCAAAACAATCAGAATTCAAACCAGCGTACAATGATAATACACAACTAAATTTTCCACAACCAGAATATAATAATCAAAGAAATAACAATAATGACAATATGCAAATAGTATTAACAAAACTAGAGTTGATAAACCAGAGATTAGAGGTAATGGATAGAAGACTGCAAGAGATAGAGAGAATAGCAAAAGACAGCAAATGAATTAAAGAAAATATACAGAAAGTTATATAAATATTAAAATCTAGTTATATATATGACAGCAGAAACAAACATATTACAAGAACTAAAAGTAATAAAAGCAGAATTAAAAATAATCAGAGAATACATGGTAGATGTAGATAGTATAATGACTGAAGAGGATTATAAAGCATTAGAAGAATCAAGAGAAGAAAAGAGAAAAGGAAAACTCATAACAAGTGAACAATTAAAAAAAGAATTAGGCATATAATGTTCAGTATCAGTTATTCAAATCAGGCACATAAATTTCTTAAAAAAGGTGAAAAAATATTAATTATCAGACTACTTGAAAAAATAGAAAGGCTAAAGACAGAACAGGTGCCACATGATTCTAAAGTATTAGAAGGATCAAATAAAGTATTCAGAGTAAGAGTTGGAAACTATAGAATTTTATATGAAATATATTATGAAGAAAGTCTTATAGTCATAGTAAAGATAGAAAAAAGAAGTAAAGCGTATGATTAAAATGAAAAAAAAATATTTCTACATAATACCAGTACTGATAATATTTGATATAATAACAAAGTATTATTTTAAAAATAAGCATATAACAATTGGAAAATACTTAAGCTTCAATTATACAGAGAACACAGGAGCAATATTCGGGATATTAAAAAACAATAATGTATTCTTCATAATATTAACAATAATAATCATAATACTGCTTGTATATCTAATAAAAAAAGAAAAAAAATATCAAATAGAACTAAGCATAATATTAGCAGGAGCAATAGGAAATCTAATAGACAGAATAATATATGGATATGTAATAGACTTCATACATGTAAAATACTGGTATGTGTTCAATTTAGCAGATGCATACATAACAATAGGAATAATATTTATAATATACAGAACAATAACAGAAAGTAAAAAGATTTAAATAATAAAGAAAGATCAAAAAAACATGGCAGACAACAAAATAAACCTACCAGGATCCGGAGGGGGACTAGTAAGATACTTTGATGATTACAAAAGTAAAATAGAAATAAAACCAACAACAGTAATCATAGCGATAGCAATAGTAATAGCTGTAGAGATATACTTGTATAAATTTGTAGGATTTTAATTCTTAAAAAAACCTTTATCCCATAAAAGTTCAAGATAATCCTTACGAATAGTTTCACTAATACCTAATTCTTTCAACAAAGACATAATCTTAATTTTAGAAGATTCAAAATCAGCTTCATCAGACATGATCTCAACCTCAATAAATTCACCAAGATTAGTAACATTATCAAAACATATAACCATATCATTTAATTCATAAGTCCTACGAGTCTTTTCAATCTCACCAACAAGCTTAAAATTCATCCAATTAAAAATATCCTTCAACTGAGAACCATCATCAATCTTAATAGAATACTCCATACGAGATTTAGTCTCATTATCAAGACGAGGAGATTTATAATCAAGTTTCCAAGAACCATTAGAATTACGAATACGTAAAACCTGATCAGACTTAGAAAAATCAATAGAAGGAGGATCAAGAAGAATATCATGCTGGTACTTCTCTTCCTTAAAAACAGCACCCTTACTCAAAAGATGATTTTCACAAGAAGACATATCAGAAATCTTAGCTTTAACTTCAACCTCAATCTTATTACTCATAAAATAAACCATATAAAAGAACTATAAAAACATTATTGTAAAGAAAAGACTATTTCTTATAAATAACTTCATTCATAGAACTCATCTGATGATAAGCCTTGATATATTCATCAGCAGTCTTAATAGAACGAGTATTCTTAATTCTTTGCTCAACCATATATAACCTCTTAGGAGCTTTCTCAACAATATCCTCATCATTAGAGATATTAATAATAGAGATACCACCAAGAATATCATCATCAGAACTATCAGAAACTTTTTTAGAAGACTTAACAGACTTCAATAACTTACTAATAAACAATTCATAATTATCATCAAGAACAGTATCAACAACCATAGGAGATTCATCAGTAAAAGAGATATTAACTTTAACTTTACGAGACTTAGAATCAAAGTTCAAAACAGCAATAGAGTCAACCACCAAATTTTTTACTAGCATGCAAATAAAATAAAACACTCATTTAAATAAATTTCTATGAAATAGTACAATAAAACAGCTACGAGAAAAAATAAATATCGAAGAGGAAAATGCAAAATTGAAAATTATATTTTCAGTCAGAAACCTATTTGTTTCTAAAACCTGGGTTTGTGCAAAAGTTAAAGATTATATTAAACAACAAATAAAGTTTTAAAGCAATAATAAATATTTCATAATATGGACTTACAGAAATTCGTAATAAACTTCGCAAACTCATACAGGAAAAAAGAATTCATAGTATTCAGTGCAGAATGTGAAGTAACATATTCAGGAAAAACAGAGACAAAACTAAACATAGGAGATAGAGTAATACTACTAAAACCAGACGGATCACTACAGGTACACCAGCCAACAGGAAATGTACCAATAAACTATGTAAAAGAGGGAACAGACCACTCAATAGATATTCTAGACGGAACAAGAGCAATAATAAAATCACACAATATACCACAAGGAGATTATATGCAGATAATAATACACACATTACATTTTTTCAACAGCCATAAAACAGAGGACGGACATAAGATACAATTAACAGGAACAGAAAAAGACATGTCAGACATGATATACGAAAATCCAACACTAGTAGAAAAAGGATTACATTCAGTAAAACAAGAAGAACAAACAAATTATGGATTCATAGATGTATTATGCAGAGATGAAAACAATAACCTAGTAGTAATAGAATGCAAAAGAGTAAAAGCAGATTTTACAGCAGTATCACAACTAAGAAGATACATAGATAGAGTAAAAGAGACAAAAGGAATAACAAACATAAGAGGAATACTAGTAGCGCCAGGAATAACAACAAACGCAGAACAAATGTTAAATGATTACGGATACAAATTTGTAGCAATAGACCCACCAAGATATCTAGAAAAATTAAAGAAATCACAAAAAAGCTTGGGAGAATTCTGAAGAGCAAGATTAATAAAGATCAAGAATTCTAAAAGAAATATGTCTAAAGGATTAAAAAGTATTATATTAGCTGCATTCTTAGGTGCTTCTTCATGTGCTACACCAGAAGGACAAAACAATAAACTGGCTCAAGCAACTGCAGTAGCACAAGATAATAATTTACAAGGAATACTAGAACAACTTGGAGTAAAAGATCATAAAAAAATAAGATTAGCAGAATATGAAGCAGATAAAAACTACTTACCAGCACTAAAAAGTATTGAAAACTTAATAACAAAACTAGAATTTCTAAAATATGGATATAGACAATCACCAGATACTTACAGCTATGATACAGCGACACACATGCCACTCGGAGAATTATGGAAATGGAACGGAGTAAGCTTCGGCATTATTATAGAGGGAAATGATAAAAGACTATTAATAAGTTATAAAAATAGTGAAACACTCTTTTATATGGGAAGAGAGAATGGAGCTTCTAGATTTGAATATACAATAAATGATAAAAGACTTGTAACATACATCTCGCTAAGAATAGCAGAAGGATTACTAGAAAAATTAAGAACATTTGATAATGAATGGCAAAAAAGGCCATGGAGAGAATTGAAAGTTAAATACAAAAAAGGATTACCATATGATCAAAAAACAAAAGAATTTGTATATGAAGGAATGCACTCATGTTTTGCGTGTGCTGTTCTTGGTGAAAGATTATTGGAAAATAAAATAAGATATAAAGAAAAATTAAATAAAAATCCCCAAAGAGCAGTCCCAAATGTAAAATATGATGACAAGTATATTACAGATGGAGATTATATTTTTAATAATTTAGTAAAATCAATGTATGGATTATAGTATTATGAACTTTATATCTATTAAATTAATTTTTTGTAAATGTTATTTATAAAAATTTTACATAATACATCGTAAAAAGGAAAAATGAATTTTCAAAAATGATTATAAGAATTAAAAAAATAAAAAATTATTGAAAACCAGTGAATAGATTTTAGTAGTTATATTTTTTGATCCATCGAGCTATTAGTAATTGCAGACTAAATACCTCGTTACCTTGGTACTTACATCCCAATCCTATCAACCTCGTCTTTTACGAGAGCCCTAAATGGTGTCTCTTTTTGAGGATGGTTTCCAGCTTAGATGCATTCAGCTGTTATCCAATGATGCGTAGCTGCTCAGCCTGCCTTATCAGACAACTGATATACCAGTGGCATCGAATCATCGTTCCTTTCGTACTAAATGATCCTTCCTCTCAGACACCAAACACTTCTAACAGATATTGAACAAACTGTCTCGCGACGTTTTGAACCCAGCTCACGATCCCTTTTAATGGGTGAACACCCCCACCCTTGGCCGCTTCTGCACGGCCAGGTTAGGAAGAGCCGACGTCGATGTAGCAAACCGCGCCGTCGATATGAACTCTTAGGCGCGACAACTCTGTTATCCCCGGAGTAGCTTTTCTGTCATACTTAGCCCCCACAAAGAAGGCGTAAGGGTTCGCTAAACCAAAGTTTCCTTCCTGCGTTCTTTACTCTTCAGAACACAGTCAAGCCAGCTTTTGCTTTTGCACTCTACAGAGGATTTCTAAACCTCTTGAGCTGACCTTTGGGCCCTACTGATACTTTTTCAGCAGGGTGCCGCCCCAGCCAAACTGTCTGCCTAATGTTGTCCTTTATTACTAAAGTTAGTAACGTAGAACAAGAAGGGTAGTGTTTCATTATTGTCTAGATTCAAACTAGCGTCTAAACCATCGAACGACTACTACCTACGCTGCACAACCTATTCCACATCACAGCAATAAGCTACAGTAAAGCTTCACGGGGTCTTTACTTCCCATTAGAAGTCTCTGGTCTTTACACCAGAAGGATGTATTCGGGGGGTTCTAGCTAGGGACAGTGGGCACCTCGTTACGTCATTCATGCGCGTCGTCAATAAAACGACAAGGTATTTCGCTACCTTAAGAGAATCATAGTTATTCCCGCCGTTTACCAGATCTTAGCTCCCTTGAAAAGGAGTTTGAATTACTGGCACTGGGCAGACGTCACCTTCCGTACACATCTTCACAGACTTGCGAAAGGTTGTGTTTTTGTTAAACAGTCGGGCGCCCTTTGTCACTGAGCCCTGTAATTGCATCCATACGAACACAATCGCAGGGATCCCTTAGACCGAAGACACAGGACTAATTTGCCGAGTTCCCTTAGCTAGATTGTCTCCCTCCTACCTTAGGCTTCTCACCTAGGGGCACCAGTGTTGGTTCTTGGTATGGATATTTAGAATCCTTATAATTTGCCTTTTCAGGGGCTCCAGGCATCAACTAAACAAGCATACACCTGCTATTCTAAGATTTAATCTCGTTCTCATCATTACGATACTCCCGAGATTTATTCTTATTAACACTTACGACAGTAAATGTTAGTCTAGCCCGAAGCTCAGCTAATTATCTTGTGTCGCCACGTGTATCTAAATAGTAATGGAATATTAACCATTTTCCCTTTCCCCAGTATCATTTACGATAAAAGGTTAGGACCAACTAACTCTTAGCTGACTTACATGGCCAAGAAACCCTTGCCCTTTCGGTATCAGAGAGTCACACTCTGTTTCGATCCTACTACTACCAGGATTATTATTTCCGTACAGTCCATCTCCACTTACGTGAAAACTTCTGCCTATACAGAACACCTGCCTACCATTAACTAAAGCTTTAGTCATCTGCAGTATCGGTAACTAATTTAGCCCCGTCCATTTTAAGGGCATATTCCCTAGATAGGTGAGCTGTTACGCTTTCTTTAAAGGATGGCTGCTTCTAAGCCTACCTCCCCACTGTCTTAGGGAATAAACACCTTTCACCCTTTAACACTTAACTAGTATTTAAGGACCTTAACTGCAGTCTTGGGTTGTTCCCCTCTAGCATTACAAGTTTACCCCGTAACGCCGTCTCCTCTGTTCTACGATACTAAAGCATTTTGAGTTGGACGAGAGATCGACCCCTTTCGAGGCCTAAACCTCTAATCCGTACCTCTACCTCCTTAGTCATCTCCCAGAAGACTGGACTGCGGCCCATTTCGGCAGGAACCAGCTATCACCGGGTTCGATTGGCCTTTCACCCCTAACCCCAAGTCAGAAGAACGCTTGCACACAGAACCTCTGCAGACCTCCACAAGGTTTTACCCCTGCTTCATCTTGCCCAGGGTTAGATCACCCGGTTTCGGGTCGTACCCAAGTGATTAAGTGCATTTTCATACACTATCCCTCGTAAACTGCGGATTTTTGGTTTCCCTATGAGTACAACATACAATGTCTTACTCTCACCACTCAGGTACACTTCCTGGCCCGTTATTCGAAACGTACGCTACAACCCCAAAGGGCAGTAGCATTCCGTGACCATTAGGTTTCAGGCGCTTTTAACTCTCTATTATGAGTTCTTTTCAACTTTCCCTCACGGTACTTATTCTCTATCGGACTTAGACTTATATTTAAGATTGGAAGGTTGTGTCTCCCGTATTCAGACTTGATATCCAACAAGCCCTACTCTAGATACTCATACATCCAATTCATTATCCCTACGGGACTATCACCCTCTATGGCATTTCTTTCCAGAAACTTTAGAATAACTACTTGGACTAAAAATGAGTCCAAACACCACATCTATTCTATATTGCTATAGAACATTCGGTTTGTCTTACACTGTTTTTTCTCGCTGATAATAACAGTATCTCAATTGATTTCTTTTCCTGGGGGTACTAAGACGCTTCAATTCCCCCCGTGGCTTTTCCTTGCGGAACTTTCAAATGAAAAGGAAGTCCTATTCAAGTATCCTTAGATCAAAGGCTGCTTGCACCTCCCTAAGGCATAACGCTGCTTGCCACGCTCTTCCTCAAAGTCTAAGCCAAGTCATCCACCTAATGGCTTAGTAGGATCAAAACTACTAAAACCTATGCACTGGTTAACAAATATGATGTGTTAACCAATCAGCCCTAAATTAAAAAATTATAGAGCCTCATGTAATGAAACTTTTTTCTCTTTAAACAAAGAATAGAAATGTGGACCCGTCGGGATATTCAAGTTAAAAATTTAACTTTTTGAACCCGAGGCCCCCGCCTTGCAAGGGCGATGCTCTACCGCTGAGCTACGGGCCCACTCTCGTTTATGTATGAGCAAAAACTAAGCACGATAAAATAGTGTTTAATAAATATAAAGGAGGTGATCCAACCGCAGGTTCCCCTACGGTTACCTTGTGACGACTTAACCCACCTTACTGAACTTAGATTTGATGCAATCAACAAGACTGCACCTCATCTAAACCCTGCTCGGTTGGTTTGACGGGCAGTGTGTGCAAGGCTCAGGGACAGTATTCACCGGACCGTAATGAAGTCCGATTACTAGGGATTCCGGTTTCATGAGGATGAGTTACAATCCTCAATTCAGACTAAGATGGAGTTTCTTGGGTTGGCTTCTCCTTTCGGAGTTGCATCCTATTGTCTCCACCATTGCAGAGCGCGTGTAGCCCAGGAGATTCGGGGCATACGGACCTAACGTTGCCCACACCTTCCTCCTCCTTACGAAGGCAGTCTCCATATTGTACCCAGTCATCCCGTAGGACCTGCTGGTAAAAGTGGATATGGGTCTTGCTCGTTGCACGACTTAACGTGACACCTCACGGCACGAGCTGGCGTCGGCCATGCACCACCTCTCGGCTTGTCAGGTA
>Ga0209541_10002038_pt1 | contig 39002 bp, 42 predicted proteins | sample RifCSPlowO2_01_FD_184027 | JGI IMG/M metagenome (GOLD analysis project Ga0209541, IMG submission 184027) | Groundwater microbial communities from Rifle, Colorado - Rifle CSP2_plank lowO2_0.1 (SPAdes) (version 2) | ecosystem: Environmental > Aquatic > Deep subsurface > Groundwater | place...
TCATAATTAAAAAGATTAATTAAAAATTAAAGTGTTTAGAGGAAAAGAAAAGACAAACAGGTTTGTTTCTAACGAAAAGAAATCCGAATTTGAATCGAAGCTTTTAGACCTGGCTCGCGTTACCAGGGTGGCGGCTGGCGGTCGTCGGTTTCGATTTAGGGCCGTTGTCGTGGTTGGCAATAAGTCGGGTAAGGTTGGGGTTGGAGTAGCAAAAGGATTGGATGTTGCGCAAGCCATAGATAAAGCTACCAGGATGTCGAAGAAAAATCTGATTTTGGTGCCTTTGGTGAAAGATACTATTCCGCACGAAGTTTCCGCCAAATTCGGTTCGGCTAAAATTTTGTTTAGACCCCAAGGAAAGGGTCGGGGATTGGTGGCGGGAGGGACCGCCAGGGTTATTTGCAACTTGGCCGGCATTAAGAACGTTTCTTCAAAAGTGTTGGGTAAAACGAATAATAAGCTCAACAATGCCAGGGCGGCAATTGAAGCCCTGCGCAAACTAAAAACCAAAAACGAAAGGTTAAAAACTGGATGAAATTTAAGCAACTTTTAGCTTAAAATCATAGTTTTTACTTTTATATTTTTAATTTAAAAAACGTTTATGCAGCTGCATCAACTTAAACCCATTCATAAAAATAGGAAATCCAAAAGGGTTGGCCGAGGAGGAAAGCGCGGCACTTATTCTTCAAGAGGAATGAAAGGGCAAAAATCCAGGGCTGGCAGGAAGTTTCAGCCGATTGTCAGAGAATTGATCAAAAGATACCCCAAGTTGAGAGGTTATAGGTTTAAACCTCAAGAAGGCAAATTCGCGATAGTCAATACTGCGGATCTGGAGAAAAAGTTCCAAACAGGAGAAAAAGTTTCGCCCAAGACATTGTTGGAAAAAGGTTTGATAGAAAAATTCAAGAACAAAATGCCGGCAATAAAAATTTTAGGAAAAGGCGGTATAACCAAGGCCTTAAGCATTCAAGATTGCGTATTGTCTCAAGGGGCAAAAACGATTATTGAGAAAGCCGGCGGCCGAATAAAGTAAAGAATTTGAGATTTGAATTTTGACGTTTGAGATTGAAATTATGTGGTTCCAAAAGATAATCCAGATTTTTAAGATAAGGGACTTGAGAAACAAAATCCTGTTTGTTTTGGGTATCTTCGTTGTTTTTAGAATAATGGCTAATATACCCATTCCCGGTATTGATGCTTCAAAGATGAAGGAATTTTTCGACAGTTTCCAAGTTTTCGGTCTGCTTAATGTTTTTACGGGAGGCGCTTTGGATAATTTATCAATTATTTTGCTCGGATTGGGGCCTTATATCACCGCCACCATTATCATCCAGCTTTTAACAATGATTTTTCCCCAGCTGGAAAAACTCTACAAAGAAGAAGGAGAACAGGGACGCCGCAAGATTAATCAATACGGAAGAGTGCTGACGTTTCCTTTGGCGATGATGCAGGCCTACGCGATGCTGGTTTTATTCCAACGGCAGAATGTTATAGACGAAATGCCGTTTTTTATTCTTTTGGCTTCTATGCTTACCGCCACGGCCGGCACGGTATTCTTGATGTGGCTGGGAGAATTAATTACGGAGAAAGGAATCGGGAACGGCGTTTCTCTTTTGATTTTTGCCGGTATTGTTTCAGATGTTCCCAATAGCATTCGCCAATTCGTTGTTGCCTACGATCCATCCAGAATACCATCTTATTTGTTATTTTTCGCCATCGCTTTAATCATCGTTGCCGGGGTGGTGCTGGTTAATGAAGCCAGAAGGAACATTCCGGTTTCCTACGCCAAAAGGGTAAGGGGAATGAAAATGTACGGCGGCGTTTCCACCTATTTGCCTTTAAGCATTAACCCGGCCGGCGTCATCCCTATTATTTTTGCTTTGTCTATTTTACTTTTTCCGGGAATGTTAGCCAGTTTTTTTGCTGGTAAGGGCGGGGTGGTTGGCAATATCTTCACGGCGGTCAATAATTTTTTCCAGAACCAATGGGTATACGGAATTTTTTACTTCGTTCTGGTTGTGCTGTTCACTTATTTTTACACCGCCGTCACCTTCGATCCCAAAACCATATCTTCAAATCTGCAGAAGATGGGAGGGTTTGTGCCGGGGATAAGACCCGGATCATCCACGGCAAACTTTTTATACTATATTCTCAATAGGGTTTTACTTATTGGCGCCTTGTTTCTGGGCGTGATTGCGGTCTTGCCGTCAGCCGTCGGAGGCGCCACCGGCATATCGTCATTCCAATTCTTGGTCGGCGGCACTTCTTTGCTGATTGTGGTTTCGGTTATCTTGGAAACCGTTCGGCAAATTGATTCTCAATTACAAATGAGGGATTATGAAACATTCTAAAGAACTTCAAGTTGTTATCGTGTTGGGTCCTCCGGGTTCCGGCAAGGGGACGCAGGCAGAGTTGTTGGCCGCAAGATTAAATCTTTTTCACCTGGAAACCAGTAAAATTATTGAAGCTAATTTAAGTAATATCAAGAATGGTGATTTTGTGAAAATCGGAGGAAGGAAATATTTTTTAACCGATGAGAGAAAGTTGAGGCACTCGGGTGCCTTAATGAGCCCTCCCTTAATTGATTTTTGGGTTCAGGGTAAAATCAAAGAATTAAGAAAGGAAAGCAAGGGCGCGGCGCTTTCCGGCTCCCCGCGAACTTTATACGAAGGAGAACAATTAGTGCCTGTTTTAAAGAAATTATACGGCGTTAAGAATGTCAGTGTTATTCTGTTGAAGCTTAGCGCCAGAGAAACGATTTGGAGAAATTCCCACCGGAAAACTTGCGAGTTGCTTCGCCATTCTATTTTATTCACTAAAGAAACAAAAAACTTGAAAAAGTGTCCTTTTGACGGCTCAAAATTGCTAACCCGAAAAGATGATAATCCAGTAATTATAAAGAACAGGATAGCTGAATACGAAGAAAGAACAGTCCCATTGGTTTCTTTATTCAAAGAACAGGGATTGAAGGTAAAAATGGTAAATGGCGAGCAGTCGGTCGTTAATGTTTTCAAAAGCATCCTCAAGAAACTAAAAACTTAAAACGAAAAGTGCAAAATAACAACTAAAAAATTAAAAATGAATATCGGAACTAAAACCGAAAAAGAGATTAGGGTTATGGCAAAGGGAGGGAAAATATTGGCTAAAGCTATGGAGGAACTGGAAAAGATGGTGCGACCGGGAATAACAACAAAAGAATTAGACAGGGCTGCTGAAGCCCTGATTTTAAAATTAGGAGCCGCCTGCGCGTTTAAAGGTTATCAAGACAAAGACGATAAAGATACAAACAGCGTCTTTCCGGCTTGTCTTTGCGTTTCCGTGAATGACGAAGTTGTTCACTGTCCGCCATCTGAAAGGATTTTAAAAGAAGGAGATATCGTTTCTTTGGATTTGGGAGTTTTGTATAAGGGTTTTTATGCCGATATGGCGATTACCGCGCCGGTCGGAAGAATAAGTCCGATCGCGGCAAAACTCATAAAAGTTACCAAAGAAGCGCTTAAGAGAGGGATAAAAAAGGTAAAGGTCGGCGGCCATTTTGGAGATATTGGCAGCGTTATCCAGAAACACGTTGAAGACAATGGGTTTTCTGTGGTTCGCGATCTTTGTGGCCACGGCATTGGGCGGGGGCTTCACGAGGAGCCGCAAGTTCTTAATTATGCCGAGCATGGAACCGGTCTTGTGATTCAGGAAGGGATGGTGTTTTGTATTGAGCCGATAACCGCGGCCGGTGATTGGAAAATAAAAAAAGCAGGTCTTGGCTATAAAACCATAGATAACTCTTTATCGGCCCATTTTGAACACACCTTGGCCATAAATAAGAACGGCTGCCAGGTATTGACAAAAATTAGTTAGTATACTAATATAAATCTATTAGCTCTTTTACATATAACTTAAGATAAACAGGTGGTCATAGCTAAAAGTTACTTATTTTTAGGTATTTTTTAGCTATGACTATCAAAAGTGTAGCCTCTTATCTTGCGAGCAGCAAGAAATACATGAGCAAATAGCTCAAAAGGAAAGCACGATGAAGTATGGAGCATTGACCCTTGGACAGGTCGAGGCGATCATTAACAAGCTTGGAGGTATGGACGGTGTGAAACGTTTCCTATCGAGCCAGCCTGAGGCAGTGGTAAGAACTCATATTATCAACTGCGACGTCGATCCTTTCGTCCCTAAGGGATGGAAAGTGGAAGAACATATCAAAGGCGGTGAGTTAGAGTGGGATCCCAATAAGATCCAGCTTTACCTGTCACTCAATCAGCAAAGAAGCGGTCATTATGTCGAAGGACATAGGCTTCGAGAAGAGTTGAAAAGTCAGTCTGTCCTAAACGCAAACGTTCTCGACTACTTGCTTAAAAACCCGCATTTTATTCCTGAGGAGTGGAAAGGAAAGACAGTGTTCTTCTGGGGCACTATTTACCGTCATTCCAATGGCAACCTTTGTGTTCGCTGTCTCTACTGGCGTGGTGATGACTGGGGCTGGAGCTGCTACTGGCTCGATTACGACTGGGACTCCGACAATCCGGCTGCGACCGCTGGGACGGCGAGCGCTACGTGAACGTCTGCCGCCTCGGACCGCGAGTGGTATGGCTACTGGTGGTATGCTGGCGTTCGCAAGTAATTAGTTCTCTGGACTTGGAATCTTGGATCTCTTTGATCCTTGTCCCTTTATCCTTTGGATTTCGTAAAATAGATCCCTTGCAGAAATGTAAGGGATTTTTTCTTTTGCTATAATAACAATGGAAGTAGGTAAAACGGTACCCGTAGGGAAAATCAGTCCGGTCGCAGATAAATTCATAAAAATTACTAAAGAAGCGCTGGAAAAAGGAATCAAAGAAGCAAGGCCCGGAAATCATTTTGGCGATATTGGCAATGCCATTCAAAGACACGTTGAGAACAATGGATTTGCTGTGGTTCGCGATCTTTGCGGCCACGGTATTGGACGGGAACTTCACGAGGAGCCGCAAGTTCTTAATTATGCCGAGCATGGAACCGGTCTTGTGATTCAGGAAGGGATGGTGTTTTGTATTGAGCCGATAACCGCGGCCGGTGATTGGAAAATAAAAAAAGCAGGTCTTGGCTATAAAACCGCGGATAATTCTCTTTCTTGCCATTTTGAACATACTTTAGCCATAACTAAAAACGGATGTCAGGTATTGACAATAATTTGATAGCATGCTCTCCTAAATTATAGCAGAATTAGTTCTTTGAAATAAACAAGTTTGATTCCTTCGGAAATAAACAAGTTTGTTCCTAGTGGAATAAACAAGTTTTATTCCTAACGGAATAAAAAATTTACAAGAATAATTAGCCATAGTTATAAGCCCTTTAGTTTTATTGAGGATTTATAACTATGGCTAACGTAGAGTAGCCCGCTAGCAAAGGAGAAAACTGACCATGAAAGACATGCTCAGTGTTGCCGTGAGGAAGCTCGTGACTCTTCAGGATTCGGTACTCGGAAGTGTCTGCGACCTCCTCGAAAAATTAGGGGATCCCGAGTGGATTTCCGCCCTCAAGAAGTTTCTCCGCAAGGAGAACCCATGGGGAGAAACGACCAAATTGCTCAGCAGGGTCGCCAGCGTTGAAGTTGCTGGTTCCAAGCGATTCGTCGCCAAGGATCACATCCAGGCGGCGAATATCGGCTGGATGAGCGATAACTTCAAGAAGTTATTTCTCAACTTTGTCGAAGACAATGTCGAAGGGGGAAGCATCACTATTCACCGATTGGAGTATGCTTCGCTCGACGTCCCTATTCTCACCGAGCTCGGTGACCGTGCCCAGATTTCTTTGATTCACTTGTTTGAACTGCTAAAAAAGCAGTCAAAGGGCGAGTCAGGACCATTGCTGACCAATGGATGCGCGAATATCGCGTACATTATAGGGAGCGATAGCAATCTCTGGGCCGTGAACGTGAGCTGGGATGGTGCGCGCCGCTGCTGGGGCATTAGCGCCCACTCGGTTGGGGATCCGCACAGGTGGCGCGGGGGCGATCAGGTCCTCTCTCGCGATTCTTGAGTTTTTGACGCTATGCGTTCATATGGAATTATGCTCTCTGAAACTTCGAAAAAAGAATTAGGAGAGCTTTTTGTTTTTTGATTCTAAATCTTGTAGAATAAAAATTAGGGAAAGCTAAGTCCTTAAACCTTTGACTCTTAAAGCCCTGTAATGTTTTTGCAGGGCTTTTCTATTTTAAAAAAAATCCATGTTAAACCCGCGAGAGATTAGAGATTACCGAAGGAAGAAAATTTCTTGCGCCTTCATTTTTAATAGGGTAAAATAACAAAATATGGATCAAGTAAATAATAATATTAAACTCTCGGTTGTTATACCGGCTTATAACGAAAGAGAAAGGTTACCTAAAACCCTTCTGGAGGTACATAATTATCTATCAAAGCAGAATTATGGCTATGAAATTTTGGTTGTTAGTGATGGGTCAAAGGACAAAACCGTTGAAGTGGTAGAAAATCTCAAATCTCTCCCGCAGAGCGGGATCCCGCAAAGCGGGAAAATCTCAAACCTCAAAATAATCGGAAATAAAGAAAATCACGGCAAGGGGTATGTTGTTAAACAGGGTATGCTGGAAGCGAAGGGGGATTACCGATTATTTACCGATGCCGACAATTCTACATCTATTGATCAGGTGGAAAAAATGTGGCCATATTTTGAATCTGGGTACGATGTTGTAATTGGCTCAAGAGATGCTAATGGCGCGGTGTTGGATCCGCCGCAACCGCCAGGCCGCCTATTTTTGGGCGAAGTTTTTGGCTTATTTACCAGCTTAATGTGTGGTACTTGGGGCATTAAAGATACACAATGCGGATTTAAGGGATTTACAAAGAAAGCCGCCGAAAGCATTTTTCCCAAATGCAAAATTGACCGCTTTGCCTTTGATCCGGAAATCTTGATAATTGCCAAAAAATTAAAGTATAAAATCAAAGAAATACCCGTGCACTGGAAAAATGATTTAGAGAGCAAGGTTAAATTTAAGTCAATGGTGAAGATGGGGTTAGATTTACTAAAGATTAGAATGAATATCATTAAAAGGGTTTATGATCGCAAAACGTAAGAAACCGCAATTTCCTTCAGAGCTTCGGCTTGACCTTATCTCAAAGGATTGGGTGGTGATAGCTACCGGCAGGGGAAAAAAGCCGGAAATGTTTAGAAAAGAAAAGGGCGGCAGGATAGAAGTATCTAAAAAAGATTGCCCTTTTTGCAATATTGAAACCCAAGGAAAGCCGAGCTTAGTTTATTTTCAGGGCAAGCAAATTGAAACCAAATACTTTCCCGGTCGTTGGACCACCGCCGTTATTCCAAACAGGTTCCCGGCGCTCTTGCCTTATCCTAAAATAGAAACCAAAATAGAAGGCAATCTTTATCAGACAATGACCGCGACGGGTTATTGCGATTTAGTGGTCACCAAAGACCACGCAAAGCAGATTTCCGATCTTAAAATTTCTCAAGCGAAAGAGATCTTTGACGCGTATCAGCAGAGATACTTGGATTTAATAAGAGAAGATTTCGTGAATTACGTTTCCATATTTCATAATCATGGACTTGAAGCTGGCGCCTCCCAACCTCATCCTCATTCCCAGATTATCACCACGCCATTGATAGACATTGATTTAAAAAAGGCGCTTTCAAATTCCAAGCAATACTTGGCAAGAACGGGCAAGTGCGTTTATTGCCAGATGAATGTTTGGGAGAAAAAAACTAAAAAAAGAATTGTTTTTGAGAATAAAGAATTTTTGGCTGTTTGCCCTTTTGCTTCCAAGTCCGCCTTCCAGATTATTATCAGCCCCAAAAAGCATTTGAGTAATTTTGAATTGATTGGAGAAGAAGAGAAATGGCAATTGTCGGAATCTTTTCGAGAATCTTTAAGAAAAATGAATAAGGCCTTAAATTATCCTTCATATAATTTTTATTTGCATACCGTTCCGACAGACGGTAAAAAATATGATTATTACCACTGGCATTGGACGATTTTGCCCAAAACCTCGGTTTGGGCCGGTTTTGAGATTGGCACGCGAATGGAGATTTCTGCCATTGCCCCGGAAAAAGCCGCGGAATATTTAAGAAAACAATGACGTTCGGGCGACATAGTTTTTATGGACACGCTCTGCGCCCCAGCGAGGCACAAGCTCAATTCCTCGTCCCGTCACCGAACATATATTAGAATGTTGTGTAATCGGACCATGCTGGCGGGACTGCGGATGGTCCACAAAAACTCTTCTTCGTTGTTATGAAAAAACTAATCATTGCCAATTGGAAGTGCAATCCCACAACCCTGAAAGAAGCCAAAGCGCTTTTTGAATCTACGAAAGCGAACCTGAAAAACGCCAAGGGTGTTGAGATTGTAATTTGTCCGCCATTTTTGTATCTTCTTAATCTTAACGCAAAGAACTCGCGCCTAAAGCTTGGCGGACAGGATTGTTTTTGGGAAAACAAAGGAGCTTATACCGGAGAGATTTCGGCTGCGCAGTTAAAAGACGCCGGTTGCCAGTATGTTCTCGTTGGCCATTCCGAAAGAGAGAAATACTTTAGCGAAACCGATGAAATCGCCAATCAAAAAATGAGATCGGCCATTAAAGCTAAACTCAAACCGGTTTTATGTCTGGGAGACAGCTTGGAAGAAAGAGAAAAGGGCAATGTCCAGCAAGCGTTATTCCGTCAAGCGGAAAAAGCGTTGAAGGGAATGAAAAAAGACGAGATTAAGAATCTATTTTTAGCCTATGAGCCGGTGTGGGCGATTGGCACCGGGAAACCTTGTTCTGTCGGGGAGGCGCAAACAATGAGATTGTATTTGAGGAAAATCTTAGCAAAACTTTATTCGATGAAAATTTCAGAAAGCGTGCCGATATTATATGGCGGCAGCGTTAACAGCAAGAACGCTAAAACCTATATTGCAGAAGCTGGAATGCAGGGCGTTTTAGTTGGCGGCGGTTCTTTGGACGCAAAAGAGCTGGCTGATATTGTTAGAGCCGTGAGATAAAAATTATTGCATACTTGCCATTGGCGGCAAATTCTGCTATTTTTGAGCGATATGGATAAATTTTCCAACGGTTATTTTTACAACCCCACTAAAGGCAATTTAACTGCGGAACAAGTAATGTCGGAAATCTTGGCTTATATGAACGAGAAGCCAGAGAAGTTTTATGATGTTGTTGTGGGTTGCGATTCTTCATCTGGGCAAGAACCTTATTTCCCGGCCGTGATTGTGGTATTGAGAAAAGGAGAAGGAGGCAGGTTCTTTTTGAAAAAGATAAGCTACAACAACCGCAAGTTCTATAATTGGAAAGAAAGGATCTTGGAGGAAGTTTTGCTGTCTTGTCAATTAGCGTTATATTTAAAAGAGAATTTTGCGCAAAGGACGGATATCGCTAATAATTTAAACCACCAGTTTTTGTATATTCATGCCGACGTCAGCGAGAATGGCGCCACCAGAGATATGGTAAAAGAAGTGACCGGCTTGATTCGGGGAAACGGTTTTGAGCCAAAAATAAAACCAGAATCCTATGCGGCGTCAGTGGTTGCTGACAGGTACACTTAAAAGAATATCTTTTGATGAGGTTCTCAAGGAGGAACCAAAATGGACCTTAACAATTTAAACAATCCTTTTAGTGAAATATACAAAAGGATTCAAGTTGCTGTCGACGAGGAAGAGTTAGATGAGATTGTGATGGATGCTTATCGCATATGCGACCCCCAAGATTATGAGAAGTTATTGGGTCAATGCGTTGTAACCATGGTAAAGAAGGGTTATTTTCAGAAGGCGCTCTCTTATTTAGAGTTGAGGCATTTTAACTATTACGACAAGAACATGATTCTAATGATTATTATCGAGCATCCGTTGAGGGCGAACCGTTTGGGTTTAGCCAAAAGATTTTTCTCTGTTATGGATTACGATTCTGTGTATTGTGATTCAGCCAGAGAACAATTACGTTCGTTGCAGTCAACGTAAACGCCGAGAAAAATATAATTTATTTCTCGGCTTTTTTGTTTGTTCCCGTTAGAATCCTTACAAGGATTTTGAAGCACCAAAGGCAAAAATCGAAAGGCGGCTGCGCCTTAGATTATTTGTATGCGTAATTGTGGTCGCTGGATTCTAACGGGGTTTGCCAACCCCCTTTTTTTCAATTAAAATTCAAGAACAATGAGCTCAAACGAATTAAGGAAAAAATTCCTGAATTTTTTCGCAAAAAGGGAACACACAATCGTTCCGTCAAGCTCTCTGATTCCTACCGATCCCAGCGTTCTTTTTACCACGGCCGGAATGCAGCAATTCAAAGGATATTTTTTAGGTGAAAAATCACCCTACGGAAACAGAGTTGCTTCTTGTCAAAAATGTCTTAGAACGTCCGATATTGACGAAGTGGGAGATGAAAACCATCTTACTTTTTTTGAAATGCTGGGCAATTTTTCCTTTGGGGGATATTTCAAAGAGGAGGCAATCCAGTTGGCGTATAGATTTATAACCGAAGAGTTAAAATTGAAAATAGATTATGTCACGGTTTTTAGTCCTGATAAGGTGACAGATAACGACTGGAGAAAAGATGTGGAAGAAGACAAAGAATCATTTGAAGTTTGGAAAAAACTTGGCATACCGAAGGACAAAATTAAAAAAGAGGGAGTTGATAATTTCTGGGGTCCCACGGGAGACGAAGGTCCCTGCGGCCCTACAACGGAAATCTATGTTAACGGCGTTGAAATCTGGAACATAGTTTTTAACGAGTTTTTTTGCGACCAAAATAAAAAACTGGAAAAATTAGAAACACTCGGTGTTGATACCGGAATGGGATTGGAAAGATTAGCGATGGTTGTTCAGAAGAAAGAAACCGTTTTTGAAACTGATTTATTCGCCAAACCCTTTCCGGGTAATTTTGCAGGATATGATATTGAAAGTTGGCGTATTGTTATGGATCATTTGCGGGGGAGCGTTTTTTTGATCGCTGACGGCGTTAGGCCATCCAACAAAGAAACCGGTTATGTCCTAAGAAGATTGATCCGTAGGACGATTGTCCGTTCAAATGCGCTGTCTCTTCCGACAGATGCTCTCAGAGAATTCCTGCGCAACGTTATTGAGCATTACGGTTCTTTTTATAAAGAACTTATTCACCAAGAGAACGATATAATACAGGTTTTTCTTGAAGAAAAAGCAAGATTGGAAAAAACCATAGAAGAAGGATTAAAAGAGTTTTTTAAAAAATATCCGGCCCTTAAGGTGCAAACCGTCAAAGAAGGGGGGATGCTTGAGGATCATTTAATCAAGGAGATAAGCGGCGAAGACGCTTTCTATTTCCATCAAAGCTATGGATTAACTATTGATATAATTAAGGATTTGGCGAAAAGAGGAAGTCATACGGTTGATGAGTCGAGATTTGAGACGGCTTTTCAAAACCATCAAGAAATTTCCCGGACTGCTTCTGCTGGAATGTTTAAAGGAGGATTGGCTGACGAAAAACCTGCAACCATAAAACTACACACCGCGCACCATTTATTATTAGCGACTTTGCAGGAATTGTTTGGGAAATCAGTGAAGCAAAAAGGAAGCAACATAAATTCGGAGAGATTAAGGATGGATTTTTCGTTTGATAGAAAGCTCACCGACGAAGAAAAGAAAAAAATAGAAGATATGGTTAATCAAAAAATTAGAGATGGATTAAATGTTGTGAAGCGAGAAATGCCGCGATCGGAAGCTGAAAAGATTGGAGCCGAAATGGAATTTGGGGTGAAATACGGAGATACGGTTTCGGTTTATTTTGTCGAAGACGCAAACGGAAATGTTTTTAGCAAGGAATTCTGCGGCGGTCCTCACGTGAAAAACACTTCGGAAATCGGGCATTTCAGAATTACCAAAGAAGAGCCGGTTGGCGCCGGAGCAAGGCGAATCAAAGCCATTATTGAGTAAGTTTTCTATCTGACACAATGAGGCAAAAAATGAATTTTTCTTTTTGGGGACGAAAAAAGCAAGAAAAATTTCTGGTTTTGGATATTGGCACGGAAGCCGTCAAGGTTTTGGTCATTGAGAAAAAAAAAGAACAAAGCGTTTTGGTGTCGGCCAACTTAGAATATCTTCGATCGTCTGAATGGCAAGAGCCGTTAAAAACAATAGAGAGCGTTTTGTCTGCTAATAGAAAGTTTTTAGCCGAGAGTAATGTTCTTTTAAGTTTGCCTCCTCGCATCTTAGGAGGCAGAATCGTCTACTCGTCTTTTGTGAGACAAAAAAATACCGGACTTATTAGCGATAAAGAATCAATAAAAATAATTGAAGAGATTTTAAACAGAGCCAAGCGAGAAACAATAGACCAAACGTCTTTGGAGTGGGGGATTTTACCCAAGGATATACATTTTTTTTCCTTGAAGCTATTCGCGATGAAGATAGATGGTTACGAGATCCCCGATATTAAAGGTTATGATGGAAAGGTTTTATCGTTCGGCGTATTAGCTGTTTTTTTACTTCAGGATTATCTTAAAGGCATAGAAAGAATATTTAAATCTTTCGGCGTTAAACATTTTAAGCTAACGCATTTGGCGGAATGGTTTTTGGAGCCGAGCGGTTTCTATCCGGCCAACAGTATTTTTTTAGATATCGGTGGGGATAATACTGCTATTTTTTTTGTGAAGAATAACAAGCTATACGCTATGGATAAGTTTGAAATTGGAGGGAGAAATTTCTCTCGGACCATCTCTTTCGCGCTTGGCATCAATGAAACCGACGCAAGATTGCTAAAGGAAAATTACACTAAGAAATTATTGAGTCCGGATGCGCAGAGCAAGATGTTTAATCTATTTGTTGATTCCAAGAAAGAATGGTATAAAAATTTAGAGAGCAGAATTACGGATAAAATGTTATCTCCCGGATTATTTGTTTTCGGCGGTGGCGGAACCATCTTGGAAATAGAGGAAATTTTAGAAGAAAGAGCCGAAAGTAACGATCTGGCTGGGCGGCGCGCAAAGTTTATTTATCCTGATGATTTGCGGTTGTCGATTCGATTTCGGGACGAAGAATTACGGCATCGGATAATGCGCGATCCTCAATACGTGTCTTGTTTTATGTTGTATGCCGCCAATCAAGAAGACCGTTGATAGAGTTAATTTTTAGTCCAAATGTTTTCAACAAAATAATGAATATGACAGAAAGAGTTATCGATATTCGCCATCCGCAGATTGCCGGCCAGCCAGAAATCAAAAGAATCTCGCAAAAAACCATTGCTGGAAGAAAGCATTCTGTTAAAAAAACTTCCTTTTGGATTATCGGTATTATTGTTATTGCGGCGTTAGTCCTCGGTTATTTTACTTTGTCTCAAGCAACGATAGAGATTTGGCCCGTAACAACAACGGTTGAAACAAAAGAAAGAGTAGAGATCGATACTAACAATGGTGAATTTGATCTTGCCAGGAAAATTTTGCCAGGCAAGATTTTTGAAGAATCATTAACGGTTTCCCAAAGTTTCACAGCTTCTGGTAGGGCGGAAAAATCTGAAAAAGCTAAAGGCGTAATCCAGGTTTATAACGCGTATTCAGATGTCGCCCAGGCGTTGGTAGCCAATACTCGTTTTATTTCGGCAGAGGGAAAATTGTTCAGGTCGGCAAACGCGGCAACGATCCCCGGAGGGAAGTATGACGGAAAAGGAAAATTGACGCCGGGTTTCGTTGATGTTGAAGTGGTCGCGGCTGAAGCAGGAGAAGAGTATAATATCGGGCTGTCAACCTTTTCGGTCCCTGGGTTTTTTGGAACCCCCAAATACACTTCGTTTTACGGAAAATCTTTTTCTCCTATCGCTGGAGGTTCCGTCAAAGAGGTGGCCCAAGTGACGCAGTTCGATTTAGACAAGGCCAGGTTAGAGATAACTGATAAGCTGTTACAAGAAAGCAAGAATCTATTGCGGCAGAAAATGGTTGCTGATTTTATGTTGTTAGACGAGTCCATAGAGCAGGGCGAGGTTGAGATTAATTATTCTGTTCAGGCGGGCGGGGAAGCGGAGAGTTTTAATGCGGAAGCCAAAGGGCATTTAAAAGTTATAGCTTTCAAGAAGTTTGACTTAGAAAATTTTGCTAAATCATCGATTATTACTTCTCTTGCCGAATCTTCTCGGTCAGATGATGTTTTAGACGAGAACCTTTGGGGTGAAACAAAAGTCCAAGACGTAAGTTTGGAATTGGATTATCAATTTGTTGCAATCGATTGGCAAACAGGAAAACTTGTCTTGGACTTGAGTTTTTCCGCTAAAACTTACCCGGAATTACAGGAAGATGTTTTGGGGGCGGCTGTGTCTGGTAAGCGCCTTAACGAAATTTATGCTTTTCTCGGAGACCAGGCAAATGTCAAAGAGTCGAAAATTAATCTTTGGCCATTCTGGGTTCAGAGGGTGCCGCAGGAGAAATCAAAAATTGAAATTAAATTAAATCTTAATAATTAAGGCGGTGATTCTTTTTTTGTTGTCAAAAAAAAAGCAGAATTGCCAAATACCGCTTTTGAATTGACTAGTTTTATTATTTTTGTTATATTCTACAATTGACCAGATAATGCAGAACAGTAATTTACGAAAATCCGGCCAGATAATGGAAGCCCTTCCGGGAATCCATTTTAAGGTCCGCCTCGATGACGGTAATGAAATTATCGCCCATTTAGCTGGGAAACTTCGACTTCACAGAATAAAAATTATACCGGGAGATAGGGTGATCGTTGAAATGAGTCCGTACGACGAGAAAAGGGGGAGAATAGTGTATAGAGAGAAATAAGCGCTCACGATTACTGATCCATTCGTCAATAATCTCTAAGATTTATTCGCGACGATTGGCGAAACAATTTGCAAGCATTCATAGTTTATGAAAGTACGACCGTCAGTTAAAAAAATTTGCAATAATTGCAAAATAGTTCGGCGTCAAAGCCGATTATACGTTATTTGCAAGAATCCAAAGCATAAACAGCGTCAAGGATGAGCGCCGCAGTTAGGTTAAAAACTAAAATCGAAAAAGTAGAAACAAACAATTAATTTTATCTGTAATTTTAACTTTTTCATTTTTAATTTTTCGTTTGAAGTATGCCGAGAATTATTGGGATCAATATCCCAGACAACAAAAGAGTAGAAGTATCTTTAACTTATATTTACGGTATTGGTCGGTCTTTGGCGCGCAGAATTTTGCACAAAGCCAATATCCAGCCGTCGATTAGAGCAAAAGACTTGACGCCAGATCAGGTCGGGTTGCTCAAGGAGATAATTGAAAAACAATACAAGACCGAAGGAGAGCTAAGGAGAGAGATTATTACGGCAATTAGAAGATTAAGAGAGATTGGTTCTTGGCGTGGCTCGAGGCACACTAAAAGATTGCCGGTTAGGGGTCAGCGTACAAAAACAAATAACAGGACGGTAAGAGGAAACGTTAGGAAGACGGTGGGGTCCGGCAGAAAGCCAGCCGCCACGCCGACCTAATTTTTTGCTTCGCAAAAGGAAATCCTAAATTCAAAATTTTTATTTCTAACAATTTAGGATTTAGAAAGTAAAGCTTAGCGTTTCTGTTGCGGAATTCAGCATTATGGGTAAAAAACGTATCATATCTCAAAGTGAAGAAGAGCTGTTGAAAGAGAAAGATAAATTGGAATCAGCTTTAAGTAAAGAAGTTAAGATAAAGTCCTTGTCGAAAACCAAAGAGGGCCGGATTTATATTTTCTCTTCGTACAACAATACTATTTTGACTTTAACCGATCTGGACGGCAAGGTTTTGTCTTGGGCCAGCGCGGGTCGTCTGGGTTTTAAAGGCGCCAAGAAGGCAACGCCTTTCGCCGCTTCTAAGGTGGCCGAGACAATAACGCAAGCGTCAAAAAAAATAGGCATTGATAAAGTAGATATCTTGGTCAAGGGAATTGGTTCTGGCAGGGAGTCGGCGGTTAGGTCGCTGGTGACTCGCGGCCTTAATATTATGTCGATCAAAGACATAACGCCTATTCCTCATAATGGCTGCCGGCCTCCAAAAGTAAGAAGAGTATAGATTGACGATATGACGAATTCAAAACACAAAATGTGCAGGAGATTGGGGATAAAGCTTTGTACTTCAGTCAAATGCCCGATAGTGAAAAGGCCTTATCCTCCAGGGCAGAAAGGGAAAAGAAGGACAAGGGCTCTTTCCGAATACGGAAAAGAATTAAGAGAGAAACAAAAGCTAAGAACTTGGTATAACTTACAGGAAAAGCAATTCAAGAAGTATGCCAAAGACATTTTGTCGTTAAAACAGAGAAAAGAAGATGCTGCCACTCTCTTTATCAGAAAATTAGAAAATCGTTTGGATAATGTAGTGTTTCGATTAGGATTTGCAAGCTCAAGAAGACAAGCCAGACAACTAATTTCCCATGGCCATATTAAGGTGAATGGAAAAATAATCGATATCGCTTCTTTTGAGGCGCGGAAGGGAGATATTGTTGAGGTTGACCAGAAGTCAAAATCCAAGAACATTTTTAAAGACGTTTTAATTGTGCTAAAAAAGCATCAGCCGCCTTCTTGGCTCAAGCTGGATGCAGAAGCATTCAAGGGAGAAGTGATGGGTCAGGCCTCATTGGAGGAAGCCGCTCCTCCGGCAGAGATATCATTGATATTTGAATTCTACTCCAAATGAAAAACTTATTGGATTATTTTCTTAAAAAAAGCGCCGAAGCGCATTTAAATTAAACCAAGATTAAACAATATGATACCATTGCCTTTGCAGCCAAAAATATCTGATAAAAAAGACAATAAAGCCACTTTCCAAATGGAGGCGATTTATCCAGGTTACGGAGTAACTATTGGAAATTCTTTGAGAAGAGTTTTGTTTTCGTCATTGCCCGGAGCCGCCATCACTCAATTCAAGATTAAAGGAGTCCAGCATGAATTTTCCACATTGCCCGGAGTAATGGAGGATATCTTAACTATAATGCTTAATCTTAAACAATTAAGATTCAAGGTTTTTTCAGACGAGCCGCAGAGAGCCATTCTTAAGGTAAAAGGAGAGAAAAAGATTACTGCCGCCGACTTCAAATTACCATCACAAATAGAAATAGTTAATAAAAATGTCCATATAGCTACTTTAACGACGAAATCAGCCGAGCTGGACATGGAGATACAAGTCGAGAAAGGAGTTGGCTATTCCCTTAAAGATTCTAGGAAAAAGGAAAAGTTGGGGATAGGAGAAATTGCTCTCGACGCTATCTTTACCCCTATCAGAAAAGCGAGTTACCGTGTTGAAAATATGAGGGTTGGAGAAAGAACCGATTTTGACCGTCTCTTTTTAGACATAGAAACAGATGGCACAATCGCGCCAGAAGAAGCATTATTGCAATCTTCGCGTATTTTAATTAACCATTTTTCCATTATCAACGATTGGGCGGAAAAACTGGAGAAACCAAAAACAGCAAAAAAGAGAGATGAATCGGAGGATGCATCCAAAATTAAAGTTGAAGATTTGAAATTGTCCACCAGAACCATTAATGCCCTGACTGATAGCAACATTAAAACAATCAGCGGGCTCATTAAAAAGAGCGAAAAAAGCATTTTGGCTTTGGAAGGAATGGGCGAAAAAGGAGTGAAAGAAATAAAGCGGAAATTAAAAAAATTCGGCTTAGAATTAAAATAGATCTTATTAAAACGAAACACTAATGAAAAAACTCAAGAAGGGCAGAAAATTCTCTCGTAAAAGAGATCAAAGGAAGGCTTTTTTAATATCATTAGCTCGCGCTCTTTTCTTAAAAGAGAAGATTAAAACCACTGGAGCGAGGGCGAAAGAACTTTCTGGCTTCGCTGAGAAATTAATCACTAAAGCTAAAAACAATGGTTTGGCTTCCAGGAGACAATTGATAAGATTGTTTTCTCCGAAAATAGTTAAAAAATTAATAGAAGAAATTGCTCCAAGACATAAAGAAAGGAAAGGAGGTTATACCAGGACGGTAAAATTAGGAAAAAGACAGACAGATGGAGCCGATTTATCCATTATTTCATTGATTAAGTAACTAATAAAAAATGGTTTACGTTCAAAGAAAGGAATATATTGTTGATGCCGAAGATAAGGTTTTGGGCAGATTGGCTACCCGTATCGCGGTACTGCTTCGAGGTAAGAGTAAGCCCGATTTTGCGCCCAATAAAGATATTGGAGACTTTGTTGCGGTTAAAAATGTTGTCAAGCTGAAGGTAAGCGGCCGCAAATTAGAACAGAAATCTTATTTTCGGCACAGCGGATATCTTGGAGGAGTTAAAAAAACTCCGATGAAAAAAGTTTTTGCAATTGACCCTGGAGAAGTGTTGAAAACTGCTGTTTTTGGAATGTTGCCAAAGAATAAATTAAGAAATCGGCAGATTAAGAGATTGAGAATGATAAAGTAAGACAATCTATGGCAAAATCATCCCCAATGAAAAATAAGGATAAGGTATTGAAGGTCAAAAAAAAGACAGTAGCCAAGAAAGAAGTTGCCGTTAAGGAAAAACCGAAAATAGTTGTTGTCAAAGACAAACCAGACAGTTATATTGAGGCGGTTGGCCGTCGCAAAACAGCGGTGGCGCGAGTGCGACTTTTTACTCACGGGGAAAAGACGCTTTCAGTCAATGATAGGCCTTATCAACAGTATTTTCCAACGCTTGAACTTCAGCGGATTGCCGTTGCTCCGTTGCAATTAATGAATTGCCTGGATCAATTCAGAGGAACCGCAAAGATTAGAGGAGGCGGCTCAAAAGCGCAAGCCGAGGCATTGCGACATGGGTTGTCCCGCGCCTTAACTTTGTTCAACGCGACTTTCAGGAAGAGATTGAAAAAAGCAGGATTTCTTACTCGCGATTCCAGGATGAGGGAAAGGAAAAAGTTTGGTCTGAAAAGAGCCAGGCGAGCGCCACAGTGGGCAAAGCGATAGGGATTGCTTGGGCAGATTTTTCAAAGATACACAGTCAATTTTCCAGCGAGAAATTGCTGTTCATCTCTCGGCGGACAACTTCTTACTTCGTTCGAAGACCATGCTTGACCGCCTCCGAGGTGATCCTTGAAAATTCTGCCCTCGCTTTTGAGAGAAAAGGAGACAGTAGATTGGCGAGTATTCGCCATTGTAATTGGTAGTATTATTCGTGGTTATGCTTAAAGAGCTAATTGATCAATTTTACTCGGATAATCATAAGGACAGAGATCAAAAGCGTTTTTATATTACCGACGCTGGCCGATGCGGTCGCGCTATTTTTTTTAAGTTCAAGAATGTTCCTCGGCAGGAGCTTGAGCCCAGAATGCTGCGGCTTTTTGATCACGGCGACTATATCCAAATGCAGATTCTGAACTCTCTATTTAGCTTGGGAATAGTTCGGGCTTCGGAAATTAGAATTCCGCCGCAAGAAATAATCTCTGGAAGGGCGGACGCCATTATCACTCTGGACAACGAACTGTACGTAGTTGATTTTAAGAGCATGAACAGTATGATTTTTAAGAGACTGGAAGAACCGAAAGAAGAGAATGTCAATCAGCTTCAGCTCTACTTGCATTATTTCAAGATACCCAAAGGAATTCTACTTTATGTGAATAAAGACACTTCGGATCTGAAAGAATTTTTAGTCAAATACGATAAAGTCAAAGCGGTAAAATTATTGGAAGACCTAACAAAGTTAAAGAGTAAAATCGATACCGATATTGTTCCAGAGAGAATTCCTGGTTATCCTGACGACTGGCAGTGCCGCTACTGTCAGTTCAAGAGTATTTGCAAGACCGCCGGAGAAAAAGCGTTGAATTGGAACGACTTTAGGGAAAAGATAGAATCTATTAAAGAAAATGGTAATTAAAAGAGGATATTAAAACAGCGATTTTAAGCTGTTTTTAGTTTCCGGAATAATTATCTGTCAAAACGATAAAGCTAAAAAAGCGGCTCTGAAGACAATAATTTTCCTTCGCTGAAAACGTAGAGCTTTTTGTCTAATTGGTTAAAGCGCATTTCAGGATTTTTAAATTCCGCCAAGTCAACGATGTTAATCTGGTCGCGGTCGTCAATTTCCGCGATTTTTATTTTGTCTCCAGCGCTGAAAACAAGATAATAAGAGCCGAACCAAAAAAGATTATCAATTTTTTCCGAAAATCTTGTTAAGAATATTTTTTCCCCAGATTTTTTTTGGGGCTGATGAGTTTGTTCCTTAGGGAATAAAACCCAGATTTCAAACTCTGAAGCATAGGCGATTTTTCCTGCATCCGGAGAAATTTTTAGGTCAGTATTTTTTTCAAGGAGATTTGTGAATTCTTTCTTTTCTTGATCAAGGGTATATAAATTTTTTTCTTCCGATTTGATAAAAACATAGCCGTCCAGAACGATAATTTCGTATTTTGTTTCTTGTTGTATTGGGAAGGGCGATTCACTAATCTTTGCCCGAGAGTCGAAACCGAGATCTGTCTTGTAAAGATGGCCGCTACTTTCAAGATAGTAAATGTGTCCGTCAGAAACAGCAAAGTCGAGAACAATGCCTGATTCAAAAGGGGTAATTTTCTTTTGGGAAAGATCGCCTTCTTTTAACTTATTTTCGTCCAGTAAGAAGAGTTTCTGCGCGTCTCTGGGATGAAAAACGATTTTTTCAACCTCTTTCCCCAAGAAATCAAGCGAAGTCAGCCTTACCGGCGTTGCCCCCATGTCTATGAGGAAATAGCTATTTTTCTCTTTTAACCCCGCTTTAAGTAAAGCTCTCTTGCTGTCCGGAGAAAACTCTAAGTCGTTGAAATCAGCGCCGTCTTTGGCGATATCAGTTGGTTTCAAGATATGACTTTTGATATTTATTTCCAGGTTGAATGATTTTAATTCCCAACTGTCTCCTTGTCGCTCTAAAAAGATTATTTTCTTTTCGTCCGGCGCGAAAAACACATCCTGTATTGCCGACGCCAAGACGGAGAATGATAGTTCTTGATTGACCAAGACGATATTTCTTGCGTCAGTTACCTCTTTCTCTTTGACTTCTAAACTTTTAGTCCAAGGAAAATACCCGTCTTTTTTGATTTCTACCTTATATCTTCTTGGCAAAAGGTTATCGATATAGGAAGAGTTAAAAAGAAAATCGGTTCTTTTTCTGATTTTATCGTCAATATAAATCTGGGAGTTTTTCGGCGATACTTTAAAATAAAAAGCGCCGGTTTGAGCAATTTTTTTTTGAGCAAAATCAAACCTAAAACCCTGTGAATAAAAAATGACAGAAACGGCGCTCAAAAGAAATAAAATAGCGCAAATGGAAAATAGTGTGATTCTTTGTTTTTTGGTCATGTTCGGCAACTTCTTCTATCTTAGAAATAATTTTGTTCATAATCAAGAAAGATATTCAGCTTGCGGACTGTTCAGTTTTGGGTTATTATAATGAAGCATATGTTCAGAACGGCTGAAAAATTTGTCATTGGTGGGGGTAGGCCGCTGGAGGGCGAAATTGAAGTAAGAGGGGCTAAAAATGCAGCGGCCTCCATACTGCCTGCCGTTTTGCTAACCGATCAAGAATGCGTTATTGATAATATTCCACTCGTCCAAGATGTTTTGAACCTGATAGACATTTTGAAGAGTTTGGGGGCGCAGGTGGAATGGTTGGACACCAGAAAGATTAAAATCAGTCCCGGAGCCAAGATTGATGTTGCGGCGATGGATTTTAAAAAGGCCTCGGCTATTAGAATGTCAGTTCTTTTAATCGGAGCCCTTCTGCCAAGAATTAATCATTTTAAAATAGCAAAGCCGGGCGGAGATAGAATAGGGCTAAGGCCGATTTCTACGCACATTGAGGCGTTGAGGAAACTGGGCGTCAGTATTGAAGAAGAAGGTTCTTTTTATAAGATTAGTTCCGATAATATGCAGGGGAAAGAAATTGTTTTAAGAGAATTTAGCGTTACCGCTACCGAAAATTTGATGATGGCAAGCACCCTTATTTCCGGTAAAACAATTATTAAAGGGGCGGCGGCGGAACCGCACATTCAGAATTTAGGAGAAATGCTGAACAAGATGGGAGCGAAAATCGCTGGCTTAGGCACCCATACCATCATTATCGAGGGAGTGAAAAAGCTGGGAGGAGTTTCTCATTCGGTTATTCCCGACCCCAATGAAGCAGGCACTTTTATTATGGCTGGCGCCATTACTCCGGGACAAGTAAGGGTGAAAGGCGCTATTAGCACACATATGGATGTTTTTATAGATAAATTAGAGGAGATTGGCATTAATCTGAAAAAAGAGGAAGAAGCGATAATCGTAGATTATTCGCCAGAATTAAACCCTGTAAGAGTACAGGCCTTGCCGTATCCTGGTTTTCCGACGGATCTTTTGCCTCCATTGGTTCCGCTTTTAACCCAAGCCAAAGGGAAAAGCTTGGTTCACGATCCTTTGTACGAAAACCGGCTTAGCTATACTCATGAATTAAGAAAAATGGGAGCCGATATAGAAATGGTTGATCCTCACCGAGCTATTGTTTTTGGGAAGACCGAGCTAACGGGACAGAGAATTGAAAGCGGTGATATTAGAGCTGGTGCCGCGCTCATCATTGCTGGGCTTATGGCAAAAGGCAATACCACTATTGAGAACATACATCAAATAGACAGAGGATACGAAAAAATAGAAGAGAGATTACAGGGATTGGGAGCGGATATTAAACGAACGGAGTGAGTTTAACCGGACGCCCAACTCGTTGAGCGCTCGGTGCCGACATTTATCCACTTCGCTCATAAAAGTCGTTATGTTTATCAAAAAAATTGGCATTGATTTGGGAACCTGCAACAGCCTGGTTTTTGTTTCTGGCAAGGGCATAATTTTACAAGAGCCGTCGGTGGTGGCCGTTTCTTTTCTTGAGAACAAAATTTTAGCGATAGGGAACAAGGCGAAAGAAATGATAGGCAGAACCCCGGAAACAATCAAGGTTTACCGTCCTTTGAAAGACGGCGTGATTGCCGAATACAGAATCACCGAAGCTATGCTCCGTTATTTTATCCGAGAAGCAAGCGGAAGATTCAAGTTTTTGAAACCGGAATTAATAGTGGGAGTGCCTGCCGGCGTTACTTCAACAGAAAAAAGAGCGGTGATAGAAGCGGGCAATTCGGCGGGAGCCAGGGCTGTTTATGTTGCCAAAGAGCCGGTTTTGGCGGCCATCGGAGCTGGCATACCGATTAATTCTTGCTCTGGGCATATGATCGTTGATATTGGCGGAGGCACATCGGAGGTGGCGGTAATTTCTCTTGGCGGAGTAGTGAACTGGCATTCTGTCAGGACCGCCGGAGACAAGATAGATGCAGCTATTTCGGATTATATTAAAAAGAAATATAACTTAGCCATTGGTGATCAAACCGCCGAAGAAATAAAAATTAAAATCGGGACGGCTGTACCGGAAGACAAAGCGCAGTACATGGATATTAAAGGACGAGATCTGATTTCCGGCTTACCAAGGACAATTAAAATTTCTTCTAACGAAATTTGCGAGGCGATGTCCGAGGTATTGTTTGAGATTGTGCAGGCGGTAAGGCAAGTGTTAAGAGATACCCCCCCAGAATTATCAGCCGATATTATGGATAAGGGAATGATTGTTTCTGGCGGCGGCGCCTTAATAAAGAATATCGATCAGCTTTTAGCCAATAGCACCGGAGTGCCTTGTTTTATCGCAGAAAATCCGTTGCTGTGCGTTATCAAGGGTTCGGGCGTAGTTTTGGAAAATCTCGAATTATATAAAAGAAGCATAATGTCGAAAAGTAACCGCTAATCATTCGCGAATCTTTCACGAATATTTGCTAATATTTCGTGATGATTGGTTTGAGATTAGTAATTATTAGTGGAAATTATTGGTCATCAAAAACAACAGCTTTTTCTTCGCCAAATGGCACAATTTCATAATTTGCCTCACGGATTTTTGTTTTTAGGACAAGAAAAATTAGGCAAGGCGAAAGTCGCTTTAGAATTCGTTAAATCGATTAATTGCGCAAACAAAAACAATCAAGGACAGCCCTGTCAGAATTGTTCTTCCTGTCAAAGTATCGAGAGGTTAATGCACCCTGACCTTTTAATTATTAGACCGAAAAACAAAGAGATTCAGATAGGTCAAATAAGGGACTTAAGCAGGAAGCTTTCGCTTAGGCCTTTTCAGTTTTTTTTCAAATCAGCCATTATCGATGACGCTCATTTGATGAACGCCGATGCCCAAGCCGCTTTGCTTAAAACATTAGAAGAGCCAAGCGGTAATACCGTTATTATTCTCATTACCGGCAATCCCGACATGGTTTCTTTGGCAATCCGTTCAAGGATTCAAAAGATAAGATTTGGCCGTTTGGGTAGAAGCGCGATTAAAGATTATCTTTTATCGCAGGGATTAGCCAAAGAAAAAGTTGAATTAATTACCTTAATATCTGCTGGCAGACCAGGGGTCGCCATCGACCTATCCGCGAGCCAGGACAAGTTAGATAGAGAGGAACGGTTGTTAAGCGACCTGATTAAAATAATCAGTGCCGATTCCGGTTTAACGTATCGTTTTGAGCGCGCTAAATCTTTCAGTCAACAATCTAAGACGTCCCACCAAGACAATGCCATTTTAGAGGAGCAACAAAAAGAGGAGTCCGACCAATCTGTTCAGGGACGCCAATTATTAGAAGGATGGCTGATTTATCTTAGAGAGTTTCTATTGCTGAAAATTGGCGTAGGAACATCTATTAATTTATATCCTGACGTTATCAAGACTTTGGAAAGATGTCCTTTTGACAAGATAATAAAAATCATTCAGGCAACTCAAAGCGCGCTTTTTTTAACAACCACAACCAACACGAATTCCAGGTTGGCATTGGAAATGATAATGTTGGAAATGTAAATTCTTCAATATGTATCAAGAAATTTTAAATAGAATTAAGCCCGAAATGGAAAGAGTCATAAGTTTTTTGGATGCGGAACTGGCCAAAATACGCGCCGGTCGCGTTTCCATTGCTTTAATAGAAGACTTGCTCATCGATTGCTACGGAGCAAAAAACCAGTTAAAGCAAGTAGCTTCGCTTTCGGTGTCGGGGCCAAGGACTATTTTAATACAGCCATGGGACAAGACCATGCTTTTAAATATCGAAAAATCAATTTTAAGCTCGGGATTAGGAGTGAATCCGATAGTGGAAGGAGATTTAGTCAAGCTGGTTTTTCCTGCTCCAACAGAAGATTATCGCAGGAACCTTGCGAAGGTTTTAAGCGAAAAATTGGAGGCGGCAAAGGTAACTGTTAGAAGATGGCGGGAGGACGGTTGGAGACAGATTCAAGACGGTTTCCGCCAAGGAAAAATCAGGGAGGACGATAAGTTTCGGGCAAAAGACGAACTCCAAAAATTAGTTGATGACTACAATAAGAAGATTGATGAAAAGGGCGATCGGAAAAATAGAGAAATAATGGAATAAATGGGTCTACAGATATGATTTTAGTTATATTGTTGGCTTTTATTAGCTTAATGGTTCTGGTGATTATTCATGAGTGGGGACACTTTATTTTGGCGCGTAAATTCGGAGTGAGGGTAGATGAATTTGGAGTAGGTTTTCCTCCCCGTTTATTTGGCAAAAAGATTGGCGATACCTTGTATTCTGTTAATCTTTTGCCTTTCGGCGCTTTTGTTAGGATTTTTGGCGAAGACGGTCAGGAAAATAGTCCTGATAGTTTTTCCCAAAAGCCAATATGGCAAAGATCTTTAATTGTTTTAGGCGGAGTTATCACTTTTTGGATAACGGCGGCTATTTTACTGACCGTTGTGATGGGTTTGGGAGCCAACATAACTGTTTCCGACGATGAAAATCTGAAAGATCCCAGGGTTCAGGTCGCGCAAGTAGCTTCTGGTTCTCCGGCTGCAATTTCGGGTCTAATGCCGGGAGATATTATTAGAAGTATTGTTTTGCCAGAATCCGACAGTGAACCGTTAAACGTTGCCTTTCCGATCGATAAGGTCGGTCAATTACAGTCAATGACCCAACAATACAAGGGGCAAGTGTTGACTCTAAATATTGAGAGGGGTCAAGAGAGTTTTAAAATTGAAATTATGCTAAGAAATAATCCTCCCGAGAACGAAGGTCCAATGGGGGTAGCTCTTTTGAGAACGGCGATAATGTCTTACCCGTGGTACAAAGCGCCGCTGCAAGGCATTGTTGCAACAGGCAATATGACCATTGTCATTATTGTTGGTTGGGGTCGGGCGTTGAGCGGTGTTTTTCAAGGAGAGACATCCGGCGTTCAAGTAATGGGTCCAGTAGGCATTTTTTCGACTTTCGTTCAGATGAGTCAGTTGGGAGCGGTTTATTTTCTGCAGTTCATCGCCTTAATTTCTGTCCATTTGGCTTTGTTTAATATCCTTCCAATACCAGTAGTTGATGGTGGTCGATTTCTGTTTTTAATGATCGAAGCCGTTAGAAAAAGACCTTTCCCGCCAGCCATAGAACAGAAAATCAATTTAGCTTTTTTCTCTCTATTGGTTGCTTTGATGGTTTGGATTACATTTAGGGACGTAGCAAGATTGTTCTAACTTTTCCATTGAGATATGCGTCAATCAATACTTTTTACGAAAACAATTAAAGAGTCGCCCAAGGACGAGAAAAGCGTTAACGCGAGATTGCTTGTTCGCGCCGGTTTCGTGGATAAATTAATGGCCGGCGTTTATTCTTTTTTGCCCCTTGGATTTTTGGTACTAAAAAAAATAGAAAATATCATAAGAGAGGAGATGAATAGTATCGGCGGACAAGAAATTCTTATGCCAACTTTGCAGCCAAGAGCTAATTGGATGACGACAGGCAGATGGGAGAAAATGGATGATTTATTCAAGGTAAAAGATGCGAGCAGAAAGGATTTTGCCCTAGGCGCTACCCATGAAGAAGTTATCGTTCCTTTGGTTAAAAAGTTTGTCAGTTCTTACAATGATTTGCCTCTGTATGTTTATCAAATTCAGAATAAATTTAGGATGGAATTGAGGGCAAAATCTGGGCTTTTGCGGGGTAAAGAATTTATGATGAAAGATCTGTATTCATTCCACCTAACCGAAAAAGATTTGGATGGTTACTACGAGAAAGTAAAAGCGGCTTACATCAAAATCTTTAAGAGAGTCGGTATTTGGAAAAAAACGCATTTGACCTTTGCTTCCGGCGGCTCTTTTTCTAAATATTCCCAAGAATTTCAGACGATTTCCGACGGAGGTGAAGACATTATCTTTGTATGTAAAAACTGCAACCAGGCAATTAATCGCGAAATTTTTGACGAGGTCAAAATTTGTCCTAATTGCCGAAGAAAAGATTTTAACGAGGAAAAAGCAATTGAAGTGGGCAATATCTTTAAATTAATGAATAAATATTCTAAGCCCTTTGACCTGTTTGTCTTAGACGAAAAAGGGAGGAAGAAAGAAGTTGTTATGGGTACTTACGGTATCGGCTTGGGAAGGATAATGGGAACTGTTGTTGAGGTATGCCATGACGAAAAAGGGATAATTTGGCCGGAAGAAATAGCGCCATTTCATTTTCATCTGATTCAGGCCGGTCAGGGATCAAAAACCGAGAAAATAGCTAGGAGAATATATGATGATTTGCAAAAGTCGGGATTCGCAGTATTATACGACGATAGAAAGGGAAAATCTCTCGGAGAGAAATTGGTTGATGCCGATCTGATCGGTGTTCCCGTAAGGGTGCTTTTGAGTGACAGAACGCTGAATGCTAATTCTGCAGAAGTGAAGTTGCGGAGCAAAAAAGAAACAGAACTGATACGGTTGCCGGCATTGAATAAATTCTTAGTAAGCCGAAAATTATATGTTTAGTAAACTGCTTTCGCGAATTTCTGAAGATATTGCTATTGACCTGGGAACAGCCAATAGCTTGGTTTATGTTCGAGGTCGAGGCATAGTGATTACTGAACCATCGGTGGTGGCGGTCAATCAAAAAACAGGACAAATTCTGGCGATTGGAGAGGAAGCTAAAAAAATGGTTGGCAGAACTCCAGCCCACATTGTGGCGACTAGGCCATTGGTCTCCGGCGTTATCTCTGACTTTGACGTTACCGAACAGATGCTTAAGTATTTTATTGAAAAGGCGCACAAGAAAAGATTTATTATCGGACCTCGTCCAAGGGTGATTATCGGCATACCTTTTGGGGTGACCGAGGTGGAGAAAAAAGCGGTACAAGACGCAGCCAAGAATGCCGGCGCAAGGGCGGTGTACTTAATAGAGCAACCAATGGCGGCGGCTATTGGGGCTAAGTTGGCTATTCAGGATCCAGGAGGGAACTTTATCGTTGATATTGGCGGAGGTACATCGGAGGTGGCGGTAATTTCGCTCGGCGGAATCGTAACGGCTAAGAGCTTGAGAATAGCCGGCGATCGCCTAAATGAAGACATAATCCAATTTGCCCAAAACGAGTACAATCTTTTGGTCGGCGAGAGGACAGCTGAAGACATAAAGATTGGTGTCGGCTCTGCTTACCCCATAAATTACGCAAAGAATCTTAAAAGACCGGAAAAATTGCTTAAAAAACAGGGATCGGATGTTGCCGATTTAGCGTCAGAACTTCCATTAAGAGGAAGAAATTTGATCACCGGTTTGCCAGAAGAAATAATGGTTTCAGAAGAGAGTATTAGAAGGGCGCTGGATAAATCTTTAAAGCAAATAGTGCGGGCAATTAAAATTACCGTAGAAGAAACACCGCCAGAGCTCCTGTCTGATATTATGGTAAGAGGAATCCATCTGGCGGGCGGCGGTTCTCTTTTAAGGGGATTAGATGTCCTTATTCAGAAAGAAACTAAAATACCGACCAAAATCGTTGACGATCCTTTGACCGCCGTTGTTAGGGGGGCTGGTTTGGTCTTGGAAGATTTAGACGAGCTGCAAGAAGTGTTAGTGGATACCACAGAATTATCCCCGCCGCGCTAAAGACACAATTTATTTTTTATGATTTCAGAAAAAGATGTCAACCATATCGCAGGACTGGCGAGACTTGGCTTAACTTCGTCTGAAGTTAAGAAGTTTCAAAAAGACCTTTCTTCGATTTTGGGTTATATCGAAAAGCTCAAGAAAGCTAACGTCAAAACAGTTAGGAATATTGATCAGTCGCCCAGCTTAAAAAATGTGATGAGGGATGATGTAGCGGTTAAGCAAAGCGAAGACGTTACGAACAAGATAATTGGATTGATGCCAGATACCAAAGAGAGATTTTTAAAAGTAAAATCAATTTTTTAGGCATGAATTTGACTGATTTTACAATCACCCAGACCCACAACGGTTTGAAAAAGAAGGAGTTTTCCGCCACCGAGCTCTGCGAGGCCTATTTGGATAAAATACAAAAAGACAATAAAAATATCTTTGCGTTTTTAGCGTTAACGGAAGATTTAGCCAGGGAACAGGCGCAAAAGACAGACGAAGTAATTTCTCGCGGCGGAAATATCTCGTTATTGTCTGGCGTTCCGTGTGCCATCAAAGACAACATCCTAATCAGAGATTTTATTTGTACGGCCGGCTCGAAAATATTAGAAAATTATGTTTCTCCTTACGATGCTACGGTTATAAAGAAGTTGAAATCGCAACAAGCGGTGATTCTGGGGAAAACGAACTTGGACGAATTCGCTATGGGCGCTTCTACCGAGAATTCGGCTTTTGGACCAACCCGTAATCCGTACGACTTAGAAAGAGTGCCCGGTGGTTCTTCGGGCGGTTCGGCGGCAGCGGTAGCCGCAAATTTGGCTTGTTATTCTCTGGGATCAGACACTGGTGGTTCAGTAAGACAACCCGCTGCTTTCTGCGGGGTGGTGGGGCTTAAACCTAGCTACGGTTCAGTTTCCCGTTATGGGTTAGTGTCCTTTGCGTCCTCTATGGATCAAATCGGGCCAATAACCAAGACGGTAAAGGATTGCAGGATCGTTTTTGATGTAATTAGGGGCGAGGATGAATTAGATTCCACTGTCGTCCCTACAAAAATTAACAACGAGAAATTAGAATTAAAGAATTTGCGCATCGGAATTCCAAGAGAATATTTTGTGAAGGGCGTAGATCCTGAAGTAGAGAGAATCGTGAGAGAAGCGATAAAAAAAATAGAGTCGGCGGGAGCGAAAATCAAAGAAATCAGTTTGCCTCACAGCGAATACGCTTTGTCGTGTTATTATATCATTGTGCCTTCCGAAGCCAGCGCAAACCTTGCGAGGTATGACGGTATAAAGTATGGATATTCTGTGGTGAAGGATGCAGAAAATCCAGGCAATGGTTTGTTGGGTATTTATCTTCAAAGCAGGGAGAAAGGATTCGGCGATGAAGTGAGACGACGCATAATGCTGGGGACATATGCTTTATCCGCCGGTTATTACGAGGCCTATTATTTGCAGGCGCAAAAAGTAAGACAGTTAATCAAAAAAGATTTTGACAAAGCTTTCTCTGCCGTTGATGTTTTGCTGACTCCCACTACTCCTACTCCGGCATTCAAGATTGGGGAAAAGATAGAAGATCCCTTGTCTATGTATTTATCCGACATTTTTACCAGCGCGGTGAATTTAGCTGGTTTACCGGCAATTTCTATTCCTGTCGGTAAAATAGGGAATCTTCCCGTAGGACTGCAGATTATCGGCGGTCCATTTGAAGAAAATAAAATTTTAAGCGTCGGCGAAATATTGGAACAATTATGAATTTCACAGATTTAATCTATCTTAAAATTATTCCGTCTGGGTTACTGCTTGCATTAAAAATTATATCGGCTATTGTTTCTTTGCTTATGATTGCCGGCATAACCTTCTTTTTGAAAAAGACAAGCTGGCTGACTATGCGCTATACTCAAGACCTAAAAGATTTCTTATCTTTTAAACCTATAGACGTTAAAAAATTTGAGAAGATTTTAACGAAAATTCAAAACAGATTACAGAGTCAGTCGATGGATGAACACAAGTTGGCCCTTATTGAATCCGATAATCTTCTTGGAGAAATCTTGGGTAAGATGGGATACAAAGGAAGAGACATTAGCGAACAATTAGAAAAAATCAGCGAAGATATTTTGCCTAATGTTTGGAAAGTGCGGGAGGCAAGAAAAATCATTAGCAATATTATTAGCGATCCCGATTACCTTATCAGCGCCGATAAGGCCAAGGGGATAATGAAGGTTTACGAAGTGGCTTTCCAAGAGTTGGGTGTAATTTGATTTTTTACGGCAATTTCGCTATAAAGAAAGAGCGTTTTAATTCGCGTGTAGTCGGTTCTTAGAAATTCCGAAAAAGATAAAAAAACAGAGTTCTCACAAAAAAAACCTTATTCAGTCGCGGTGTAACGTTAAGAGTGACGTTACCCGTACTTAACGCGGGGTAGTGGAGTAGTACCATGCGAGGCCCATAACCTCGTGGCGGCCGTGCAATTCGGCCCCCCGCAACACTTTCACTTCGTTCAGCATAAATCAAAGTTTACTCCGAGTGAAACGAGGGGGCTGTGTAGCTCAGTGGTAGAGCAAACGTTTCATAAGCGTTGGGTCAGAGGTCCAATTCCTCTCACAGCCACAGTATCTTTAACAAATTAATAAGGAGAGGGAGGAATATGGAATTCACCAAAGCGAGAGAGCGTTATTATGTAGCGCTCTACCATCTTGGATGCGGCGATCCGTTCGAGGACGTTTCAGCCGTTTGCCCTCATCTATGTATAGATGAGGCGATTGAATTGCTTGAGGGCGGGTATTATGTGTGCTGTCCGCCATTACGCGTGATAGACGACTATCAGGTCGTCTACTTTGATAAACAAAACGCGCGGCTCGTCCGTTTGTCAGCCGGAAGATGTCACGAGTATTCCGGGTTCAAAACGGATCATTATTCGCTATTTGGCGATTCTGGGCAAGGGAGGTATGTTTGCCGACGGCGGGCTCAAGAATTCGCCAAGAATAATTGGGCCAAAGGACTGATTTCGGACAACTGGCAAGCGGTTTATCTGGTGAAATTCCGTGGCGCCAACAACAGAGAAACCTGGTCGTATCCGACGGTTAACTATGGAAATAACGGCAAAGAAACGATGATAGACAGCACGTTTGACCCGATTATCGGCCAAGAGATGATTGGCGATAGAGACGAGTACGTCTTAGGTCATTATCTCTGCTGTCACGCTAAGGTTGATGCCGAGCTACAGTTCTGCCCTCATTGCGGCAAAGATGAAATCATCAGTCATTTTTTCGCAAGAAAAGATAAAGCTACAGAAGTTAAAGATCTTTTAGATCGATTAGTGCCCAGTGTTGATAGGCAAAAGATGGCCGAAATAGACAAGCAACTTCACAGCCAGCTTTAACGGCTGGCTTTTTTGTTTTATAGTTGGGTAGGGCTTGAATGATTTTAGAAAATAAATTAACATACACTTGAAGAATATTTATATTTGTGAAAATTATATGCGGGTGTAGCGTAGTCCGGCTCAACGCGCCTCCCTGTCACGGAGGAGATCGAGGGTTCGAATCCCTTCACCCGCGCACAATCCCGTTTTGCTAAAAATAAGCTTATTTATTGTTGCGCTTGCCCGCCGTAGCTTTGGTGGAGGATGGGAGAATCTTGTGGGTTTAAATCCTCTTGGGTCTGTTTTTGAGACCATAGACCTTGTTTTCCAATCTGTTCTTAATGACAGATTTTATTTTGCAAACAGTTGATTCGGGACGAAAAATAAGGTAAAATAAAGATACGTTGGTTTGATAAATCCCTTGATTTTAGGTAAGAACGTTCAAGCAAGAGATCAAGATATGCGAAAGAAAATTACGGCAGATAATTCTGCGGAGGATGTTTTAATGAAAGAGCTGGAGAGGCGCAATGACGTTCAAGCAGAAAGGATCAAAAGATTATTAAAACTCCCAGACCTTACCAAAAAAAATAATTCTCCCGTCAAAATTTTGGTTGATCAAATAATAAATCTGCCCAGGTTTAAAGATTTTGACTTGCTTGATTTTTCCAGGATAGTAACGGTTGAAGAGAACTTTGATATTTTAAACACTCCGGTAGACCATCCGAGTCGCAGAGAAACGGATACCTATTACCTTTCCGACAAATATGTCTTGAGAACGCACACGACGGTTATGTGGTCTCCTTACTTGAAGGAGTCGGAGGTTTTAGATAGGTTGAAGACAGAGGGTCGCGTCGGGGCATTGTCGACCGGCATTGTTTTCCGCAAAGACGAGATTGATAGAAAACATTTTCCAGCATTTCATCAGATAGACGGTTTGTATGTTGCCGAGAAGAAACGAGAGGTTATCACCCAGAAGGATTTGGAAGAGGTGGAAATTGATATTGCCGAAAGCATCTTTGGCAAAGACGTCAAATACCGGTTTTTAGTAGATTCTTTTCCTTTCACCGATCCATCGGTACAGATGGAAATTGAATTTAATGATGAGTGGCTGGAGGTGGTTGGTTCCGGTCTTGTCCACCCACAGGTTTTAAAGAATTTCGGATTAGACCCTGAAATCTATAACGGTTGGGCGTTTGGATTCGGGGTGGAAAGATTGGCAATGGTAAAAATGGGGATTCCCGACATAAGAGTGCTTTGGTCTGAAGACCCGAGAATAACCAGCCAATTTAAAGATATTAATAGCCGGTACAAAGAAGTAAGCAAGTATCCCGCGATCTCCAGGGACATTTCTTTCGTGATAGATAAGAATATAAACTTGAATAACTATTACGAAATCGTGAGGGACTTCGCTGAAAACTTGATTGAAGAGGTAAAGCTTCAGGATAGTTACGAAGATGAAAAGAAATTCGGCAAAGATAAAAAAAGCTATACATTCCGTATAGTTTACCGGTCGCCAGAAAGAACTTTGACCAACGAAGAGGTTAACGGGATTCAGGATAAAATTTACCAAAAAACAAAAGAAGAATTAAACGCTGTTTTGCGCTAACAAATAAGCATAAAGATGGTTGTAAAAAAAACACAGAAAAAAGAGAGCGAATATACCGCCAAAGATATTTTTGTTTTGGAGGGATTGGAGCCGGTCAGAAAGAGGCCGGCTATGTATATTGGTTCAACGGGGCCGGAAGGCCTTCATCATCTTATTTGGGAAGTGATTGATAATGGCATTGATGAATGTTTGGCGGGGTACGCCAACGAAATTGCAGTCTCGCTACTGCCGGGTAACAGAGTTCAGAGCCAAGACAACGGTCGCGGTATACCGGTAGATATTCACCCTCACACCAAAAAATCCGCCCTGGAAACCGTAATGACGACCTTGCATGCCGGGGCTAAATTCGGCGGCAAGGCCTATCAGGTGTCAGGCGGTTTGCATGGCGTTGGAGTTTCGGTCGTCTGCGCTCTTTCTTCCTGGATGAGGGCGGAGGTCTGTCGAGACGGTCTTAAATATTTTCAGGAGTACGAGAAAGGAAAGCCCAAGAGTAAGATCAAGCAAATTGGAAAATGCAAACAGACCGGAACAACTGTTATTTTTGAACCAGACGAGGAAATATTTAAGGAAACAAAATTCGATCTTAAAAAAGTTTTAAATCATTTGCGACAGCAGGCCTATCTAACCAAGGGGGTAAGAGTCACGGTTGCCGATGAAAGGGAAAAAGACAAACAAAAATACACTTTTTATTTTGAGGGCGGATTATATTCGTACGTAAAACATTTGGTTCGCGGGATAGCTGTCCGCAATCCTAATATCTACTACGGGATTGGCGAAAAGAACGACATAATAGTGGAGGCGGCTTTTCAATACACCGAAGAATACGAGTGCTATGAAGAAAGTTTCGCCAATAACATCTGGACCCAAGAAGGTGGAACCCACTTAACTGGCTTTCGCACCGCGCTAACCAGAACCTTTAATGATTACGCCAGGAAAAATAATCTGCTCAAAGAGAGTGACGAAAATCTTTCCGGAGAAGATATTAGAGAGGGTTTGACGGCAGTAATCTCGGTTAAAATAAAGGAACCGCAGTTTGAAGGCCAAACTAAGGCAAAGTTGGGCAGTCCGGAAGCCAAAGTGGCAGTTGAAGCGGTTGTCTTGGAAACATTGACTGATTTCTTGGAAAGAAATCCAGTGGACGCAAAAGCAATCATTGAAAAATGCTCCTTGGCCCAAAAAGCAAGAAAAGCGGCCAGGGCGGCTAAAGAAACCATTTTGAGAAAGGGAATTCTGGACGGTTTGTCTCTGCCCGGAAAATTGGCTGATTGCATTTCGAGAAAACCGGAAGAATCCGAGATTTTTATTGTGGAAGGAGAATCCGCCGGCGGGTCGGGCAAGCAAGCCAGAGATAGAAAGTTTCAGGCAATTCTGCCCTTGCGAGGAAAAATCCTGAACGTTGAACGTTCTCGGCTTGATAAAATTTTGGAATCGAAAGAGATTAAAACATTGATCGTGGCTTTGGGAACGGCCATTGCCGAGGACTTTAATTTAGAAAAATTACGATATCACAGAATCATTCTCACCCTGGACGCAGATGTTGACGGTTCTCATATCAGAACTTTACTGCTGACGCTTTTCTATCGTTATTTCAAGCCGATTATTGAGGCCGGATATCTTTATATTGCTCAGCCGCCTCTTTACAAAATTCAAGTCGGCAAACAAATAGAATATGCTTATACCGAAGAAGACAAGAATGAAATCGTTGTGTCTTTGAAAAAAAACAACAAGACGAATCCTTTTATTCAGCGCTATAAAGGATTGGGAGAAATGAACAGTCAGGAGCTTTGGGATACCACCATGAATCCGGAAAATAGGGTATTGTTAAGAATTTTTGTGAAAGACGTTAGGGAGTCGGATCGCATCTTTGATACGCTAATGGGGGATGAAGTGTTACCAAGAAAGAAGTTTATTCAGGCGCACGCAAAAGCGGCAAGAAATATAGATATTTAGAGCTTGCTTTTCGCGCATTTTTCATTAACGTGTATTCGTAAAAGTTAGCGTTATTCGCGGTTCTTGACACCGTAATGATTTTTGGCTAACCTGTAATTGATGGCCGCGAGGCCTTTTTAAGATAAGCTTATGATCGTGAGTATGGGTTTTATATCTAAGGTTATTAACTTTTTAAAAGAAGTTAAGACGGAGGTCAAAAAAGTCAATTGGCCAACCAGGCAGGAAACATTAAGATACACCTTAATTGTTGTGGCGGTTTCTTTTTTGGTGGCTTTTTTCCTTGGCGGTTTAGATTTGCTTTTCCAATTTATTATTGAAAAAGCTATCATACAATAATTATGTCAAAACAGACACTGCCGCAAGAAAGGAATTGGTACGTGATTCACACTTATTCCGGCTACGAAGATGCGGTTGCCAAAAACTTACTTCAAAGGATTGAAAGCTTGGGCATGGAAGACAAAATCTTTAATGTTTTGGTGCCCAAAGAGAAAAAGATTAAAATTAAAAAAAGCAAGAGAGAGGTGGTTGAAGAAAAGGTTTATCCGGGGTATGTTTTGGTTGAGATGGTTGTAACAGACGATTCTTGGTATGTTGTCAGGAATACCCCGAACGTAACAGGTTTCGTAGGAGCGGGCACTACGCCAGTTCCCATTTCTAAAGAAGAGATTGACGGTTTGAAAAAGAGGATGGGGGTAGAGAGTCCTCAATACAAAATTGACGTTGAAGTCGGGGATTTAGTCAAAATTATCGATGGTCCCTTTAAAGATTTTGACGGTAAAGTTTCCGAAGTTGACGTAGAAAGAGGGAAAGTGAAGATATTGATTAATATGTTTGGCCGAGATACGCCGGTTGAACTGGATTCGTTGCAAATAAAAAGAGTTTGAGCGGTGGCGCTCACTATGTTCGCATATGGCAAAAAAGATTAAAGCAATCGTTACAATCCAAATTAAGGCGGCTCAAGCAACGCCGGCTCCGCCAGTCGGCCCGGTTTTGGCTCAACACGGAGTTAATATCGGAGAGTTTTGCCAGAGATTTAACGACCAAACCAAAGATAAAGTTGGCTTTACAATTCCCGCCGAAGTGACGATTTATGAAGATAGGACTTACGATTTAAGATTGAAACAACCGCCAGCGTCCGAACTTTTGAAAAAGGCGGCCGGTATTGAAAAAGGTTCTGGTGAACCGAACAAAAAGAAAGTCGCTAAAATCAACAAAGCCCAGTTGCGGGAAATAGCCCAGAAAAAGATGGAAGATTTGAATGCCGGCGATATTGAGGCGGCAATGAAAATTATTGAGGGAACGGCTAAAAACATGGGAATCACAATAGAAAACTAAAAAATAAAATCGAAAAACGAAAAACGACAGCGAAAATTCAAGAACAGAAAGCGGAAAATTATATTTTTATTTTTTCGCTTTTCGTTTTTAACTTAGCGAAGTGCTTATGATTCTGTCCGACCGCGATATCAAACAATATATTCAGCAAGGAAAAATCAAAATTGATCCATCTCCTGACTTTAAAACGCAATTAGGTCCTTGTTCTATTGATTTGCACTTGGGTAATGTGTTCAAAGTATTTAAAGTGTCTTCTTATCCTTATTTGGACCCGAAAAGAGATATAGATTTTGAAGAAATTATGGAAGAAATTAAAGTGCCAGAGGGCGGGCCCTTTATTTTGCAACCCAAAAGTTTCGTATTAACCACAACCAAAGAAAATTTTTCTATCAATAACGAAATAATGGCTCGTTTAGACGGTAGATCTTCTCTTGCCCGTTTGGGCGTTATTGTGCATTTGACGTCTGCCAGATTTGATCCGGGTTGGCATGGCAAAGCCGTCTTGGAAATCGGCAATTTGGGAATAATGCCAGTCATATTGTATGCTGGCATTACTCGAATTTGCGCCCTTACCTTTGAAAAACTTTCTAATCCGTCAGAAACACCTTATCTACAACAGGCCGATCACAAATACGCAGAACCAGATTCTCCTCAAGCAAGCAAGATTAATCACGAGCATAAAAAGTAAACGAGAATACAGTCAAAGAAAAGAAAATCCCTGGTCAGGGGATTTTTTGTTGAGAGTTGCTTGGTAAATTTTGTTAGATCATGTTGGGTGAAATAAAAAAGACGCTCCATTACAGAAGCGTCAATTGTCGAAATACTGCTACGATTGCAGCACAAGTAGAAAAAATTCCCTTTTTATCTTCAACAACCTCTTCATCGCCAATCAACTCTTCCAGTAATTGATTAGGTCTTGGTATGCGGAATACTCCGCTTGGCGGCAAACTACCATCATCTTCCTGGAGAAGGATTAATCTTTTGACCAAGTCAATGTCGCAAATGCCAAGCTTTGATTTAAGAAGCAAGGCCAAGGCAATCTCAACTGGGTCATCTTTCAAGATCCCGCCATTCGGCTTTCCTATCTCATAAAGAACATAATATTTTGTCCTCCACCAATATGCTTCGGGTCCTATCTGCGTCAACCGATTTTGCAAATAGAAAGATGCTCTTTTTAGAACAGTAACATCTCTTAGTTGATTAATAGCAAGAGCCGTTACGCAAGGATGGGAAGAACACCATCCATCATAGACCGAATAACCCATATCTCTTACTGTATCTTCGTGGTAAGTAGAGATACCGCCATCAGGAAGCTGATGAAGGGCCACAAAATGTTCGGCTTGAGAAATAATGACTTTGTCTTCAAACCCTATTTTTCTCAAAAACTGCAACACACGGAGAGTGCTGTCTGCGTCAGCTGGAACTGTAGGGTTATACGACCAGCCACCATTTTTACAGCGCAGAGAAAGTATAATTTCTAATATTTCTCTGGGTGTAAATCCGAACTCTGAAAGCGTAGAGCCAACACAAGCAGTTGTCCACGCCCAGCTTGGTCCGTGTCTGAGTTGATGAAACTCAAAACATAAACCAGTAGTTGTGAGCTGGGTCAAAAGATATGTTCTGCCCATCACAACGAACTTTTGCATGGCTTTTGCTATATTAGTCACGTTGTTTCACCTACCTTTTTTGTTAAAGAACTTAACTATTATATATTAAAACTAATCCTTTGTCAATTAGAACCATCTAAAACACCAAAAAACCGCCCATAAGGCGATTTTTTGGTAGGATTACTCGCGGTTCTAATTAAAACCCTCCCGCCGCGGTGATTTCTCCTTTGATGGGTGGATGAGGATCGTATCCTTCCAAGGAAAAGTCCTCAAAAGAAAATCCATTGATTTCTTTAATCTTGGGATTTATTTTCATTCTTGGGAGCGGA
>Ga0209541_10002039_pt1 | contig 39002 bp, 40 predicted proteins | sample RifCSPlowO2_01_FD_184027 | JGI IMG/M metagenome (GOLD analysis project Ga0209541, IMG submission 184027) | Groundwater microbial communities from Rifle, Colorado - Rifle CSP2_plank lowO2_0.1 (SPAdes) (version 2) | ecosystem: Environmental > Aquatic > Deep subsurface > Groundwater | place...
TGACAAAAAGATTGTATCTATTCTTTTAAAATATGGGGTTACACCAAAAAATGGACTAGTTTGTCTTGCAGGGTTTATGAGAATAATTAGTCCACAGTTTATTAGAAAATATAAGAATCACATAATGAATATTCATCCTGCTCTGTTACCATCTTTTTCTGGATTGGATGCTCAGAAACAAGCTGTCAAGTATGGAGCAAAATATTCAGGATGTACGGTGCATTTTGTTGATGAGGGAGTTGATACTGGACCAGTAATTTTACAGGCAGTTGTAAAGGTAAATGATAATGACACAGAAGAAACTCTTTCAAAGAAAATTTTAGTAAAAGAACATCAAATGTATCCAAAAGCGGTAAAATTATTTGCAGAAAAAAAGATTAGAATTTCAGGTAGACGCACTATAATTAAAGACTAGGCTCTAACCCAACCTCTTTCTAGTAGCTTTTCTGCAGTCTTGGGTTTCACACATGCTGGAGATCCATCATATTTGAAAATCTTTACAAAACCTTCTTTGCATACAATCTCAACAAGTTGTTTAGAACGCAAGTTTTCTTCATTAAGAGGAAGATTTACAGAATTTTTTGGCATATTAACCATATCAGGAGAAAATGTATCTTGATATACAACTAAGAAGGCACCCAGTCCTCTTTGGGTATATTCAAATTCTATTTTCTCATCTACATCAATTCTTTGACCATTAACGGTTCGTGGAATTTCTATTACGGTATAAAAAATTCCAGTGTTATCTCCTGTTTCTCTTAGTGCTGAGGGTTGTGGATTAAATTCATTTTGAACACCTCCAGAGGGTCCCAATGTCGTTCTTATATTTTCTGATTCAAATTGGATTAGATCTAAAGTATAGGATTCGGTTCTATCAGAATCTAAATTCAAATTGGAATCATAAAGTAATAATGTTAGAGGATAACCAATTCGTACAGTTTTTGAAGTGGTGATTTTTTCTGAATTTGAACCTAGTGATGTAGATGGATTCAAAACACTAAATATTGCGGATGCGGTAACTTTTCTAGAGTTGCCTGATGCATCGGTTGGATCAGTATATTCAACTAAAAGAACATCACCTTGTAATATACAGTGTCTTGAAGATACATTAGAGTCATCAAATCTAATTTGAGCTTCACTTGAAACTTGGCATTTAGAACTTTCTGGACCATCTATGTTTTTTATCGAAATATCAAATTCGAAAATTCCAGATGTGGGAGATATCTCTGTGATTGGACCAAATTGTCTTATCTGAGATTTTTCTGAAGGCAAATCAGCAATAGGTTCTGAATCAAGTTGTCCAAAGTTAGATGATCTTCCTCCTGCATATCCTAAAACAACTGACTCACCTCTCATAATTGAAATCTCAACAGGACCTACGCCAGATTCTCCAGAAAGGTCTTGTGCAATTTGATCTATTCCAGTTGGCGAGGTATTAAAATCAGGATCAAAAATTCTAATGCTGATTTTGAGTTCATTTGATTCGACAGGAATTGGATATGTGCTTTTGTCTAGTCCGATCGTTGCAGAATGTCCTTTTATTTCTGCATTCCCATTAACAATAGGGGCAGATACAAGGAGTGTTAGTGATAATAAAATCACTATGAAAACGCTAGAAAAACTATTGATTTTTCCTAACACAGCCAAAAACCTTTGGGATAATTATAAAACATTACTCTTGTTTTGTTCCTGAGTCTATTATACTGGATATAATTCAATGAATAAATCAGCCTACTTTCCTATGTAAGAATGAATTTGATAGAACTTGTACTAATTCTTGCTCCATTATTGGTTTTTAATGCATACGCTGAGGATTTACCAGATTATAACAACCCATATGCACCTATTTTCACCAATAAAGAGGTGTATACATGGACAGATAAGATTGGCATAACTATAGTTGCGCCAAGTTGGGATGCTAACAAATATGGTATTGATTCAATTGGAACTCAAGAAGGACATTTGATTAAAATTTCATCCTCTGATATTACATTAGAGCCATACAAATTAACCGAAACTGAAACAAGTAGTGGTATATTTACTGGTGAAGTGACTCTTACAGGGTTTTTACATGATGTAGATGGAGATGGTAGACCAGATACAAATCCTATGACTAGTGGTAGCGGACCAACTAATGGTTTTTTGGAAACTCAACGTGATGGAGGAATTACAATTTCGTTTGAGTTTGCTGATGGAGTAGTCTTAACTAAATCTGTAAAAGTTAGTTGGAATGTTGGAGAGATAAGATTCATGAAATCTGATTATTCAATAGATGAAACAGCAATAATACAAGTAATAGATCTTGACATGAATCTCAATCCAGAAGGAATTGATCAAATTGAAGTGAATATTTCATCAGATTCTGATGCTGCAGGAATTCTTGTTAAGGCTATAGAAACATCTGAAAATTCAGGATTGTTTGAAGCATCTATTTCATTTACCCAAAGCCAACCTTCTAGCGGCAATAGATTATTTGCAATGCCAGATGATTCACTACAAGCAAAATATGATGACCACACACTTCCTTCACCTTATAGTATATCAGATAATTTAGAAATTTCAAGTGAGTCAAAATTTGTTTCAAATATTCCACCAATTGAGAGAATTTCAATAGCGAATAGTTTTATCGCCGATAGTTCTGGAAATTTAATTAGCGCTCCTACGAGGAATGAACAACTTCAAATTGCTGGAACTGTTCATAATAACCAAAATTACGAACAGAATTTTGTTTTCATAATACAGATAAAAGAATCTGAAGGAGCTGTTGTATCATTATCCTGGATTGAAGGACAAATGTCTGCAAATCAAAATTTTGAAGTATCACAATCATGGAATCCCGTAAAAGCTGGAAACTATACAGTTGAAACATTTGTTTGGACTTCGTTAAGTGAGTCCGTTCCACTTTCACCTATTCTGAGGCAATCATACTTTATTCAATAAAATTAGGTAAAAACGTTTTATGTCCATAACATGTCATTAGTTAATTAGCAAAAACTTTACAAAAATCAGTAATTGTTTCTACGAATCTGGACCGCCAAAAAAATACAGTACTATGAGATCTTTGGTATTTCCAAAAAAGTTATGCTCTACGTTTTTTGCAACAAAAAAAACCTTACCTTCTGAAACTGCATAATCTTTTTTGTTAATTTTGAGATATCCGTTGCCTCTGATAATATAGTAAATTTCATCACTATCATGTGGTTCTTGTGTATCTTTCCCTCCAGGTTTTAAAAATAAAATTCCTGCAGCAAGACTGTCTCTGTTAATAAAAGTATGAAAGTATTCTTCATTGTTTTTTTTAATTTTATCAAGGTATTCATTAGTGTCAAATTCTAAATTCATCAACGATATTGATAATGCTTTATCTTTAAAGATTGACTCATGTTCTTAGATTTAGACTTAGAATTAAATATCAACATCAAGACACAAGTATATTGACTGGCAAAAAAATTGATGGGCTTGAAGTTGCAAAATCGGTTAAAGAACGAGTAAAAAAGGCAGTTGATGAGCTAAAAAAACAAGGTGTAGAACCTTGTCTAGCAACAATACTAGTTGGAGACAATCAAGCTTCTGCAACTTATGTAAAAAATAAACACAAAGCTTGTGCAGAAGTTGGAATACTTACTAAAGATCACAAACCTTCAGCCTCAATTTCTCAATATGAAATGAATGATCTAATTGATTCCTTGAATAATGACCGTGCAGTTCATGGGATATTAGTTCAGTTACCACTGCCTGAACATCTTGATGAGTTTACCACAACGTCACGAATTTTTCCTATTAAAGATGTAGATGGACTTACACCACACAATGTAGGATTATTATCAATTGGAAAAGCAGTTCTAAAAGCTTGCACCCCATCTGGAATTATGGAAATGTTTGATTATTATGATATTGATTTATCAGGGAAAAATGTTGTTATTATTAACAGAAGCAATCTCATTGGAAAACCTCTGTATCATATGCTATTGGAAAAAAATGCTACAGTAATTACCTGTCATTCAAAGACTAAAAACCTTAAAGAAATATGTCAAATCGCAGACATTGTCATTTCAGCTGTTGGAGACAGATCAAAATTTGTTCTAACTCCAGAAATGATAAAGAAAGATGCAATTGTCATTGACGTTGCAATATCCCATCACGATGGAAAATTAGTTGGAGATGCTGATTATGAAAAAATCATTGAAAAAGCTTCCTATGTAACGCCTGTTCCAGGAGGAGTTGGACCCATGACTGTAGCCATGCTACTTAAAAATACGATAACCGCTGCATCATTAAGTAAGGGTCTTGGACACTAATACCGAAAAATCAAGTCTTCGTAAGGTTTTGCTAGAAAGAAGAGATTTAACATCCTATGATTTTATCAAACTTGCAAGCCAAAAAATTCATAATAGATTAAAACAGATTGAAGTTTTTAGAAATGCAAAAAAGATTGCGTGTTATTTCCCAATAGGAAGTGAAGTGATGACTCAAGATATTATGCAAGAACTGCTTGGCAATGGTAAAGAGATTTGTTTGCCAAAAGTAGTTGGAGATGATTTGAATTTTAGAAAGATTGGAGGTTTGGAGGATTTAGAGAAAGGAGAATTTGGTATAATGGAACCAAAAGACAACTGTCCAATAGTAGAAGATATTGATGTTGTTTTGGTTCCTACAGTTGGAATTACTAAAAATGGAATCAGGTTGGGATACGGATATGGGTACTATGATAGATTCCTCTCAAAGTCAAATGCAAAAACAATATCTCTTACTTACTCTAAGCAAATCGTAAAATCAATTCCCTTTTCTGAAAAAGACATTAAAATTGATTGGGTTGTTACAGAAGACGAATCTTTTGAAACGTCAAAGATGAGATAGACCTTTTTTTCCAATATCAGTTCTATAATACTTGTTTGGCCAGTTTATCTTATTTGCAGCAGAATATGCAACAGATATTGCCTCCTCCAATGAATTTCCAAGTGCAGTTACTCCTAAAACTCTACCACCGTTTGTCAATACTTTACCATTCTCTCTTTTGGTTCCTGCATGAAAAACAAATGCCCCCTCAGAGGGAAAATCAAGCCCAGTAATTTCTTCATTTTTTGGGTATGCTTCGGGATATCCTTTTGAAGCTAATACAATACAGACTGCACTTTGATTTTTCCAATCAACTGGTGGTAAAGATGAAAGTGTTCCTTCAGTACTTGCCATTAAATAATCATACAAATCAGAATCCATTCGCATTATGATTGGTTGACATTCTGGATCTCCCATACGAACATTAAATTCTAAGACATAAGGTTCGCCATCTTTTATCATCACACCAGCGTAAAGAAATCCCTTAAAAGGAGTACCTTCACTTTTCATAGAATCAATTGTTTTATCAATGATTTTTTCCTGGATTTTTTTGGCCATAGATTCATTAATTATTGGAGTAGGAGAATACGCACCCATTCCTCCTGTGTTGGGCCCCATATCGTTGTCGTAGATTCTCTTGTGGTCTTGGCTTGTTGCCATTGGAATTGCAAAGTTTCCATCAGATAGGGAAATGTAAGAAGCTTCAACTCCGTCAATCCTTTCTTCAATAATTATCCTATTTCCTGCTTCACCAAAAGTTTTCTTGACTAGTATTGTATTGACTGCAGAGAGAGCTTCTGCAGTACTGTTGCACACAATTACTCCTTTTCCTGCAGCAAGACCATCAGCTTTTATCACAACTGGATGATTAATTGATTTTACATACTCGATTGCTTTTTCTGGGTCATCAAAAATTTCAAATGATGCAGTGAGTATATCATTTCGCTTCATAAAGTTTTTTGCCCAAATCTTACTTGATTCTAGCTGTGCAGCTTTTTGGGTAGGACCAAATATCTTTAAATTTTTTTTCCCAAAAGAATCAACAATGCCTAATGCAAGTGGGGATTCGGGACCAACTATAGTATAACAATTATTTTTTTGAGCAAACTCGGCAAGCTCATCGATTTTATCAACTTCTATAGGAATATTATTTTCGGTTCCACCATTTCCTGGTGCAAAATATACTATGTCTACTTTAGGACTTTGTGATAACTTCCAACCCAAAGAGTGTTCACGACCACCAGAACCTACCATTAAAACATTAACCAATGACTTTTGTTTCTATGTCTATTATATAATCCAAGATTTAGTTTTGATAAAATGCAATTACTAGAAATTGAAAATTTCAAAACTAATCTAGCTTTATAATATCAGGATTCTACCAAAACGGTAGATGCAGTTAGAAAAACAATTTGACTCAAAAAAAATTGAAAAAGAAATCAAAGATTATCTCTCAAATATCGATTTACACAAAATGATCTTCGAATCTTCTGAAAAAATTCATAAAATTATGTTCATTGAAGGTCCACCAACAATGAATGGGATACCACATGCTGGACATCTTAGAGGCCGAGTGATAAAGGATCTGTGGTATCGATACATGACACTAAAAGGAAACAAGGTCGTATTTAATGCAGGATGGGACACACAGGGACTTCCTATTGAGCTTCAGGCTGAAAAGGAATTAGGCGTATCAGGTGGAAAAACTGAGATCATAAAATCAATTGGAATTGAAAAGCTAGTTTCTGAATGTAAAAAATTGGTTCAAAAATATAATGAAAAATGGGTTGAAGCTGATAACCTTCTTGGAATGTCATTTAACCAAAAAGATGCCTATTGGACTTTTAGAGATGATTTTATTGAAAGGGAATGGGAAGTTCTTAAAAAAGCTCATGAAAATGGCATTTTAGAAGAAGACTATACAGTAATTGCATACTGCCCAAGTTGCCAAACTTCGTTGAGTCATGCAGAGGTAAATCAGGGATATGATATGGTAAAAGATCCATCCCTTTACTACAAGGTAAAGCTACAAGATGAAAATATTTTCTTAATTGTATGGACAACAATGCCATTCACTCTTGTGACTGATGCGATGGTAGGTCTTAATCCTGAAGAAAACTATGTCTTTGTCAAAGTCAACGATGAAACTTGGATAGTTGGTGAAAAAAGACTAGAAGAATTAATGATAGAGATCAAGGTGGAAGATTATTCCAAACAAAAAACGGTTAAAGGAAAAGATCTTGAAGGCAAAAGGTACATTCATCCGTTATTAGAGCAGATTCCAGGACTTGATGAATGTGCTAAGGAATCAAACTATCACATTACAGTAGCTGAAGAATTTGTAGATGCAAATGCAGGAAGTGGTTTGGTTCATCTATCTCCTGCAAATGGAGAAGAAGATATTAAAATTGCAAACAAAAGAGGCGTTAGGATTTTCAATCCAATTGATGATGAAGTCAAATTTAAAAAAGAGGCTGGAAAATATGAAGGTCTATTCGTTAGAGATGCTGATGAAAAAGTTGTAGAAGATCTTAGAGATGCAAATGCCCTAGTAAAAATTGGTAAAATTAAGCACAAGTACCCATTATGTTGGAGGTCCCAGCACAAAATAGTCTGGCTCGCAAGAAAGGGTTGGTTTTACAAGCTTGACAGACTAGAAGACAAGGCAATAAATGCAGCTGAAAGTGTAAACTATTTTTTTGACCAACCAAAGAATCGGTTTTTAGGGATTATCAAAGAAAAACACCCATGGTGTATTTCACGAGAGAGGTTTTGGGGATGCCCTCTTCCAATATGGGATTGCAAAGATTGTGGTAAACAGACCCTATTGTTTTCAAGAAAAGAAATTGTTGATGCAGCATCAAAACTTCCAGATGGGCCAAATTTTGAATTACATAGACCGTGGATTGATAATGTTCTTGTAAAATGTGCAAAATGTGGAAGCGTTAACACTCATAGAGAAGAATACGTTCTGGATACTTGGCACAACAGTGGTTCTGCTCCATATTCCTCATTAACAAATGAAGAATATTCTAGTAGCATACCAGCACCATTTCTAACAGAAGGAATAGATCAAACAAGAGGATGGGCTTATACACTATTAATTGAAAATGTAATTTTAAACAATGGACCTGTTCCTCCTTACAAGTCATTTTTGTTTCAAGGACACGTTCTTGATAAGAATGGGAATAAAATGAGTAAAAGTTTAGGAAATGTAATTGATGCAAAGGAACTTTTAACAAAATATCCAGTTGACTTGATCAGATTTTACTTTATGTGGAAATCAAGTCCAATTGAACCACTTAATTTTAGCACAGAAGAATTAATGTCAAGACCATATCAAGTGCTAAGTACACTTTACCATTTACACTTGTATTTTAAACAAAATAGTGATTACGATAAGTTTGATGAATCTAAAATGACCATACAATGGGCTCAAACAAAAAACTTGTTGCAATCATCAGATATTTGGTTATTATCAAAACTACAGAAATTGATACAAGATTCTAATGATCTAAATGATAAATGTAAATTTCATGAAGCTGCAAGAGCGCTAGATGATTTTATCATAAATTCATTAAGCCAAATTTACATTCCAATCACCAGGGGAGAGTTATGGGATGAAGATGAGTCAAAAAAAGATAGGAGATTTTCAATCTATGCGGTTTTGTATGAAATTTTAAAAACTCTAGATATTTTGTTACACCCATTATGTCCTTTCACCAGTGAATATCTGTATCAAACTACATTTGCAAAAAAGAAAAGTATTCTTTTGGATTCCTGGCCAAAAGTTCAAGAGTCATTAATTTCAGAAAACATTGAAGTGTCTTTTGATTTACTAAAAGAGGTAGTATCTGTTTCTGCTGCAGCTAGAATGAAAGGGAAGCTCAAAAGAAGATGGCCACTAAATGAAGCCCTCATTTGTATTCAAAAAAATGAAAAAACAAAACTTGAATCACTTTCAGACCTACTCAAATCTCAGCTAAATGTAGAAAAATATACTATCTTTGAGATTGAAAATTTTGAAGGCCTAAAGCAAATAACTGAAATTGAGAAACTTGGACTTCCATGGTTACCAAAAATTGAATTAGATAGGAAAAAAATTGGTCCCAAGACAAAACAACACATGGGCGCATTATTAAAAAAATTCTCTGAAACCGATCCCATGGAAATAGTTTCTAGTTTACAAAAAGAGTCAAAATTTACCTTTGATATCGAGGGGAATAAAATTACCTTAGAAAAGGATGACTTTGTAATTGATTTTGAAGCAAAAGAGGGATTTGCTGTTGCTAAAAGAGATGGGTTTGTGGTGTTTATTTCGACAGAAAGAAATGCCGAAATGATGGCAAGAGGTTTAATCAAAGACCTTGCCCGAAGACTCCAGACCCTAAGAAAAGAGCGCGGGTATAATCCTACAGATATTTTGAACAAGGCATCCATACTTGATCTAGATCCAGAATCATTAGAGAGTGTCACGCAAAAAGCACAGGAACTTGCATTCCTAGTGAGGGTAAAAGAGGTAAATTTCAAGGAATCTTGCAAATTGTACAAAGATGACGATATTGATGGTCAAAAGATAAGGATTTCAGTAGAGTAATTGGTTAGCTTTTAGCGAATGAGGGATAATAAATAAGAAAATGGCGTAATTGTAGTGTTGGTAAAGCAGATCAGCCTTGACTCATGGCAGATACACCATTTATCAGAATTACTTCAAAAGGGATCACTGGTTGTTGCAAAAACTAACACGCCAATAGTACTTTATCGCCAAACACTAGAAGAAGAAGACAGTTCTTACGAGGAGATAGTATGTACATTGACAAAGGATTATGTAATTGAGCAGCTGGTAATATCAGGGGGAGTGCTCCCACCCAGTTTTCATCAGCAATTGGTTTTTACCCTAAGTGAGTTTCCAGATAGACTGCTTAGAAAAAGTCGGGATCTATTCTTACAAACCGTTGATCTGCTTGAAGAGAATCTGAAATAACCATAACAGAATATAAGGACCAAAACTTGGAATTTTTTGATGCGTCTATTAGAGTATCAAGCAAAGCAATTATTTTCTGAGTTTGGGATAAAGATTCCAAAAGGCTTAACCTCAAAAGATGTTGAACAAGGACGAAAGGATGCAGAAGAATTAGGATTTCCGTTTGTTATTAAATCACAAGTTCCTGTTGGTGGAAGAGGAAAGGTGGGAGCCATACAAAAGTGTCACAATCAAGATGAGTTTAATCTGAAATATCCACAGATTTTAGAAATGTCTGTCAAAGGGGAAAAAACCAGAGCTATTTTACTTGAAAAGATGGCAGAAATCAAAAAGGAATTGTATCTATCGTTATTTTTGAATAGAGGTAAACGTTGCTACACCATTATTGCTTCCTCAGAAGGGGGTGTTGAAATTGAATCCGTAAAAAATCAAGTAATACGGGAGGTGGGATTAGGAGATGTTGATAAACAAGTAGCAGAAGAAGTGGCTAAAGAAATTGGTCTTAAAGGAAATTCTGTGACTGAATTTGTAGACATGTTGCAAAAACTATCAAGGCTTACAATAGAAAAAGAGGCAGAGCTTGCAGAGATTAATCCCGTTGCTGTCTTAAATGATGGGTCGTTGATTGCCTTAGATGGCAAAGTCATCACGGATGATAACTCGAACTTTAGACATGCAGAGTTGGAAAAATTTCAAGAGCGCTCTGAGCTTGAAGAGAGGGCAGAAAAAAGTGGCTTTACATTAATTGAACTTGAGGGAAACATTGCAGTTATTGGAAACGGTGCGGGTCTTGTAATGTCAACTCTCGATATGCTTTCAGATAATGGCGGAAAGGCTGCATGCTTTCTTGATGTTGGTGGTGGTGCAACACCTGAATCAGTATATGAAGCGCTTACATTAATTAGCAAAATAAAAAAAGTAAAAGGAATTCTTGTCAATCTCTTTGGAGGAATAGTAAAAACAACAACTGTTGCATCTGCATTTATCAAAGCTTATGATGAAAAGATAATCGACAAACCAGTTTTTGCAAGATTGATGGGAGCTGAATCCGACAAATCAAAAGAGATGCTAAAAGAAACTAAGACAAAACTTTTTGATTCTGTTGAAGCAGCAATCAATGCTGCAGTAATGGAGGTTAGAAAGAGTGGCTAATATTTTTGAATTGCTACAAGGAAAAGAAGGAGATGCAGATTACAACAAAAAACCAGTGATTGTTCAAGGAATCACTGGAAAGTTTGGTTCACTTCATACAAAACTTATGCAAGAATATGGAACAAACATTGCAGCAGGTGTTACTCCAGGAAAAGGTGGTCAGAAGTTTGGGAACGTTCCAATTTACAATTCAGTAAAGGAAGCAGTAGATGCAACGGGTTCTAAGATTTCCATTCTATTTGTGCCTGCCAAGTTTTTTTTGGGTGCAGCTAAGGAAGCAATTGAAGCAGGAATTAAACTTCTAGTTGCAATTCCAGAACATGTTCCAGTTAGAGACTCTCTAATTATGCTTGATCTTGCTAAAAAAAATGATGTAATAATTATTGGTCCAAATACGCCAGGAATAATGATTCCAGAAATAATCAAGATTGGAATAATGCCCGCGAGTCCTTTCAAATCAGGTGACATTGCACTTCTTTCAAAGAGTGGCACTTTGATGTATGAAGTTGCAAACAACCTAACAGAAGCTGGTTTTGGCCAAACAATTACTTTAGGAATTGGTGGAGACCCCATTAATGGCACTAGTCTGATAGATGCATTTGAAATGGTAAAAGATACCCCAAATCTAAAAGGAATGGTAGTTGTCGGTGAAATTGGCGGAGATGCAGAAGAGGTTTTAGCTCAAAGAATAATCGACAGTAATTTCAAAAAACCAATTGTGGCATACATTGCAGGTAGAGCTGCTCCAAAAGAAAAAAGAATGGGCCATGCGGGAGCAATAGTTTATGGAAACTATGGGTCAGCAGAGTCAAAGGTATCCATGTTCAACAAGGCTAACATTCCTGTGGCTAAAAGACCAGGAGAAGTAGCAATGCTATTAGCTGGTAAGTTCGAAAAATCCGATTAAATTAAAAGTAAGTGTGGATGGAGAACAGGAAATGCCAATTACAGACCCCGAAAAAAAACAACTAGCTCAAAAGGCACGTCTTCACATGAAGATTTGTTTTTACTGTGGCGCAAGAAATTCTATTGATGCTACGAGATGTAGAAAATGTCATAATAGCTACCTAAGATTGAAAAATAGAACACTTGGCATAAAGAAGTAGATTTTATCTTAAACCTAAAGATACAAAAAGTTCCTATATTGTAGTTTCATTGGACCGGTTGTCTAGTGGCTAGGATGACGCCCTCACACGGCGTAAAGATGTAAAAATCTCGCTAAGGTCATGGGTTCAAATCCCATCCGGTCCATTCAATTTTCAAAATGAAATGTATACAAGATGTTAGTTTTAAAGTGATGTTATGCCAGAAGAATGTGGACACTTTAATCACAAAAAAGAGGGAGTAAGACCAAAAACCAAAGGTTGTGAAGAGTGTGAAAAAGAAAAAATGCCATGGGTAGCTATACGACAATGCTTAACGTGTGGTCATGTAGGCTGTTGTGATTCTTCAGTTGGCCGTCATGCAACAAAGCATTTTGAGGAAACAGGGCATCCTGTGATGATTGCGGTGCAAGATCACCCTTGGAAATGGTGTTATATCCACAAAGAATATTATTGATATTTCCATGACGTGTTATCTGAACCGATATGAACAAATACGAACTTGGAACATGGAATCTCAAAGGGTTAGTAGCCAATCCAAAAAGTCCTGCATTTGAAAAACAAATTCAATTAGTTGAAAGGAAAGCAAAACAGTTTGAAAAAATCAAATCAAAACTAAATTCAAAAATATCATCTAAAAAATTTCTTGAAATTTTACATGAATTAGAGGAACTTGATGAAAAAATGAGTATAATTGGTGGATATGCGTCTCTAACTTATTCAGAAGATATGCAATCAGATGAAGCAACTTCTTTACTTACTCGTATGACAAAACTGGGTTCTGAGATTTCTAATCGTACATTGTTTTTTGACTTGTGGTGGAAAAGAGGAATTGATGAAAAAAATGCAAAACGTCTAATCAAAGATTCTGGGGAACTATCAGGATATCTAAAATACAAACGGCTAGTTGCAAAATACTCCCTTAGTGAACCTGAAGAAAGAATAATCAACACACTTGATGTCACCGGAAGTACAGCACTAATCAAGCTTTATGATAAAATAACAAACGCCTTTGAATATGTTGTAAAGATTGAAGGTAAAAAAAGAAAGCTCACGCGCGAGCAACTATCTACATATGTAAGAAGTACAAAATCAAAAACACGAGAGATAGCATACAAAGAACTTCTATCTAAATTTTCAAAAAATAAAGGTGTGTTAGGTGAAATTTACCAAAATGTAGTTCTAAACTGGAAGGACGAAGGGATAGAAATCAGAGGGTTTGCTTCTCCAATATCAATTCGTAATATTGCAAACGATGTAGATGACAAAACAATAAACTCTCTTTTGACAGTATGCAAAAAAAATGCACCTATTTTTCAGAATTTCTTTATACAAAAGGCAAAAATGCTTGGATTAAAAAAACTTCGAAGGTATGATCTATATGCGCCAGCTACTTCAAAAATTAAAGAAAAAAACTACCCATATGACAAATCTGTAAAGCTTGTTTTTGAATCATTAGAAAAATTCAGTCCGAAACTGTCTACTTTGGCAAAAAAAGTATTCATAGAGAAACATGTTGATTCCTCAATTAGACAAGGAAAACGGGATGGTGCATTTTGTAGTACTTTAGCACCAAAAATTACACCGTATGTCTTGGTAAATTTTGCAGGGAAATCAAAGGATGTTTTTACAGTTGCACATGAGCTAGGTCATGCAGTACACAGTATGGCAGCTTCAGATAAATCAATTCTAGTGTCTGATGCCCCACTACCTTTAGCAGAAACTGCATCTACTTTTTCTGAATTGCTTTTATATGATAATTTGTCTGATAAAATTTCAGCAGATGAGAAAAAAATTATGCTTTCTGAAAAAATTGATGATTTGTATGCAACAATAATGAGACAGTCATTTTTTACATTATTTGAAATTGAAGTACATAAACAAATTGCTCAAAGTACCACAGTTGAGGAAATTTCAAAGACATATTCGCATAATCTAAAAGAGCAATTTGGAAATTCGGTTGATACATCTGATGATTTTGCATTAGAATGGAGTGGGATCCCACACTTTTTCCATACGCCTTTTTACTGCTATGCATATTCTTTTGGAAATCTGTTAGCTTTATCACTATTCCAACGATACAAAAAGGAGGGTCAAGATTTTGTTCCCTCATACATTAACATTTTATCTGCGGGCGGATCAAAAAAACCAGAACTCTTACTAAATGAATATGGAATTGACATAAGTTCATCACGATTTTGGCAGGATGGATTTGATTATGTTCATGATCAAGTAAAACAGCTTTCTGCCTTAAACTAGAATAGAAAATTTTATTCAAAATTAAAAGCGACTGACAGTCATTAAACGCATCAGACTGTCAGTCTTTGTTCCCCTTCGGTTTGAACCGATGTCAAAATGAAAAAGAAATCTACTAAATTTAAACTTTTGAAAGCATTTTAGTTTGTTTGACTATATAAAATTGGGTTGAAGTACACTAGGTGTTGCAACAAAAAAGCAAAGTATCTTGTAACTTATGATTGTGGGCCAGAAGAAAACCAGACAATTTTTGTGTGTGAAGAACACTATTCAGAAGAGCCATTCCATCGCTTTGTAATCAAAGTGGAAAAAATAGGATAGTAACCTTAATAATTTCAAGCCAAATTGTGCTCCATGTGTATAGATTATTCATTTTAGCATCTATTTCTTTGATAGTATTTTTCAGCTCTGCTCAAGTTTATGCGCAAGAGCCTAGATTAGCTACATTTCAGGAAACTGCTCAGATGATAATTGACCAGAGCATCTCAAATAATGTTACTGCGGCAATTTCTCTCCAGAGTACAAGCAATCAGGAAATTAGGATTCCTACAGAACTTACAAAAAAAATTCAAGAAACCGAAAGAGTTCTTGCAGTTATCATAACTAGTGAAGAGCAATGTGTTCTTGGGGTACAAGATGAAAGCTGTATTATGATAAGCATGTCAGTAGAGGGAATTGAAGGAGGAATTAAGGCCATACAAGATACAGGACGACTCATTGGAGACTCTTTAATTAATGACATTAATGATGCGTTTGATACTGATGCAAAATTTCATTCGGTTTTTTTGCATCAAAGAGATGAATCAAATAGAGCATTAGAAACATCTGGGGTTATCTCTGGACAAGGTACGTTTTCAGCAGTGTATACGATGCCACGAGAAGACTCACAAACAATGTATGAAAAGTTCTCAACCATTTTGCTTCCTTTAGAGATTAGAGGGTCTGGAGGATTTTATGAACTTGCTAGGAAATTATCTGCAGAACAAGATGCGAGGATAACAATATCAATAATTCCACAAAACGGAATTTCACTTTTTCAACTGAAACTATCTGTGGATTATCCAAATACTGCAACAGGAATAAAAAATATCAGCCCACTTGAATTTTTTAAGACTAACGAATTAAAACGCTCAGATTATTTTTCAAAGGATTTCTATCCATTAAATTCTCTTCTAAAGGTCATTTTACTATCACCAGAACCACTCAGAGTAAGTGATGTTAATACCAAAATTGTACCTGATGTAATTAAAGACGGCGAACGTTTACCAGAATTTACAACTGATGGTTGGTTTTTTGATCAAGAGTCAGGAGAAAAAATTGAAGCTACATATCTTTTTGGAAAAAAGTTCTCAGTTGGTAAAGATGAACTTGTTTTTACAGTAAGGCCATTGGATGGTACTAATGGTAACGAAATAAACACGCCATCAAATACAGCAAAGATGGATTCTTTTCAAATTGTAATTTTAGTTGGTATAGTTATGGCAGCAGTTGGAGCCTCAATTTATTACATGAAAGGATTTAGAGCAAAACATTAGACAAGTAATACCGCTGCAGCAAAAACTGTCGTCCAGCGTCCTTGTTTATCACCTATTGCAGTCTGAGTAACGTTTGCCGTTTTGTAGATCTCACCAGAGATGGTCCACTGTTGTCTTTTCTCATCCCAGCTTTTGTCAATATCAAACGGAATACCAAGTGATGAGGCAAGCATTTGAGCTGCAATATCTTCGGCATAGTCACCTGCTTCCTTTTCTGTTTGCCCAAAAGAATCGTATTCTGAAAGATATCCATAATGACCTGGGTCTTTTGGTTGTGCAACTCCAACAGAGGCTGCAGTTAACCTGTGGGGTTCTTGTGTTTGGTTCTTTGAATAAATTGTAAAAAGAATCTGTCCAGGATTGATTATTTTTAGTCCTTCATTTCTTGAGATAAGTTTTGCCTGAGGCGGAAATATACTTGATATCAAAACCAAATTGGTTCCAGCAATTCCTGCATCTCTAAGTGCATATTCAAAACTAGTTAATCTATCCTCGTGAACTCCTTTTCCTTTGGTAAGAAATAATTTCTTGGCAACTAGGTCTAACAATTCTTCAGTTTTTCAAAGGTTTTGATATTTATAGTTTGATTATTGCAAAAATTTCCAGTCAAAGCTGTTTGAGAGAATTTGCAATTTCTTGTCCATGCTTTTCTACATAAATATCACGGAAGATTTTCTTGATTACTCCTTGTTTGTCTATAATGAAGGTGGAGCGTTTTGCTAATCCGATAATATTTAGTCCGGCATACTTTTTGCAGGTCTCCTTTGTTGGGTCACTTAGATGCAAATAGGGAATATTATATGCATCTACAAATTTTTTCTGTTCCTCTACTGTGTCAATTGATATTGCAAACAAAACAGTGCCACTAGATACAATATCAGAGTAAGATGAGACAACGCTTTGGGCCATCTTGAAGACTTTTTTTGATGGACATGCAAAAAGATGGTTTTTTGGATAAAAACATAAAACAACATTTTTTTTGTTTTTAAATGACTCTAAATGAATAATGCTTCCATCATTTGCTTTTAGCTCAAAATCAGGAGCAGTATCCCCTTCTTGCATGGCTAATTGTGGCTCATTCACCCATATGACTATTTAGCAAACAAGGTTATAGTGCGATTCTTAGGAACTAGTATATTTATAACATCAATTTGACTTGTTGTTGCTTTGGATCTTGAATTTTTTCAATCAGAGGCTTTCGTTATTGGATACTATGTGTTGACGGTTTCAGCCTCTCTGCTATTGATAAAAGAGACAAAAAAACGATGGCGTGATCTCATAGACGGCAAAAATTCTATGATATTTGCACCAATTGCATTTGGGATAATTCTTGCTTATGTTTTCCTTGCTTTTGATTTTTTTGAATCAATTCCAATTCTAAATTGGAGCTGGCTTGGCTACAACATTGCATTTGGTCCATTTGTAGACCAGGGATTATGGGGAGTCTTACCGTTTATTCCACTATTGCTTTACATGTTTATTCACATAAACTATGTAGAAGAGATGTATTTTAGAAAATCAAAAAAGATGGTAATAGTTTGGGCACTAGTCCATATAGCAATGGGAGTCAAAGTGCACATGGCAATTATGCTAATACCGATTGGATTTTTGTTCAAGTATATTTATGATAAAAAAGGATTAAACCACGCTTATGCTATGCACTTTGCAACAAACATTATGGTTGTAATTACTTTATTCCTTTCTTTTATCCCGTAAGTTTGGTTCTTGAGTGAAGAAAACCCAACCTACAAAACCACCAAGGCAGATATTAATAACACCCATAAATGTAATAAAAAACGAAACTTGCGAAGGTTGAGATAATCCTATTATAATTCCCATAGATCCAGTTCCAAAAAACAAGAGCATCAGAACTTTAAGCTTATGTGGCTTGACGTATTTCATCGATGTTGCTCAATGTCATATGGTATTAAAGATTGATTATTTTTTAGCATACGAAAAAACTCGTAACTTGCTTTTAGAGAACATTTTAAACCGTCTGTCTTTTTTGTACCTTATGCCAATGTAGCTCAGCCTGGCTAGAGCATTCGCCTTGTAAGCGAAAGGTCGCGAGTCCAACTCTCGCCATTGGCTCTTTTAGTTCATTTCTTCATCAAAAAAGCTCGTTAATTTTTAACAAGGGTTTATTAGACGTGAAAAGGTCATGTGAATTATCGGAAATAATGATGGATAGGCAATGAGCTTTTTCTGTCATTGCTAAAGATGAAAAAAAATGACTACATTTGATGAATTAGGAATAAAAAAATCCATTTTAGATGGACTAAAAGAAATTGGCTTCAAGGAGGCATTTCCAATTCAAGTAGCAACTATACCTGTTTTGCTCTCTGGAAGAGACGTAGTAGGACAAGCACATACTGGAACAGGGAAGACTGCGGCATTTTCTATTTCTATGTTACAGAAAATTACTCCTAATGGAGGAATTCAGGGATTAGTAATTGCTCCAACAAGGGAGCTTGCAATTCAAATCACAGAGGAGATAAGAAAATTAGCTAAACATACAGGCATCAAGGCAGCAACAGTATATGGCGGACAAGGAATGGGGCTGCAGCTAGACCAACTTAGAAGAGGACCTGAAATTGTTGTTGCGACTCCAGGTCGATTAATTGACCATTTGAAGAGGGGTTCAATTAAACTCAATCAAGTAGGTCATGTTGTACTTGATGAAGCAGATACTATGTTAGATATGGGATTTATTGAAGACATTGAATTTATCTTGGATCTTACTCCTAAACAAAAGGTCATGTCGCTATTTTCTGCAACCATGCCGCCTGCAATTTTGAGATTAGCTGAAAATTACCTAAATGATCCAAAACAATTCCTACTTGATGCGGATGATCTAAGTGGAGAGGGCATATCTCAGGCCTTTTTAGTAATTAAAGACAGAGACAAACTAAAATACTTGATAGATTTCATTGAAGAAAATAAAAAAGGCCAAACCATAGTTTTTTGTTCGACAAAACATAGGACAAGAGATGTAGCACGAAGTCTTGAGAGAAGCAATTACAATGTTGTGGCAATTGAAGGAGACATGTCACAGCATAGACGTGAAAAATCAATGTCTCAATTCCGACGTGGAAAGGCAGACATTCTTGTTGCAACCGATGTTGCAGCCAGAGGGATAGACGTACCAGAAGTTGCACTTGTGGTAAATTTTGATGTTCCAAATCAAGAGATGATGTATTTTCATAGAATAGGAAGAACTGCAAGAGCAGGGGCAATAGGAAGAGCAATTACTCTAGTGTCATATTCTTCAATCGGTGATTGGAAAGTAATAAAACAACAAACAAAAGTTGTGATGACTGATTTGAATGAACAGATGGGAATAGAGATCAACATTCCAGATCCACTAAAAAGACAAATTGGTCCTCGTAGAATGGGGTATCAAAGATCATCTTATGGGCAAAGAAGAGGTCGTTCATCGGGGTCTAGTCATAGGTCGGCTCGTGACCAATATGATAGAAGAAACAACAAACCAGGCGATAGACGACGTGATGGTGGCGGAAAAAGTTACTATGGTTTGAGAAGCAGATGGTAATTTTTCATTTTCTAGGAAATAAAAAGCACAAGTTTAAAGAAAAGAGTGTGTAAATACTGTAATGCATATGGGATATGTTTTATTAAATTGTGACCTAGGTGCTGAAGAATATATTGTTGAGGAACTCAAGCATATTCCAGAAGTAAAAAAGGCATATCTTACATTTGGAGCCTACGATATTATAGCAGAAGTTCATGCTCCTACTCAAGAAGATTTTGAAAAAACGGTTGGAAATAAGATTAGGCGTCTTGCGCGCGTAGTCAGTACGATGACTCTAAACGTAGTCAATCCCGAATGATTGTTATATAAGAAAATAAATTTTTAACAAATTGGAAAAAATTGATTATACTGGAATTGTCTGGGCAATTAATCACAATAACCCTGAACCACTAGTTGAACACTCTTTAAAAAAATTACAAGCATATGGTATAAAAAAAGAGGATATTGTATTAACTGATGCTCCAGAAAACGTCAAGGTTGGAGCCATTGTAGTTGAGATTTGGCCGTATCATTTGGAGATAGGTCGAGTTAGAACAATTAGAAATGAATCTTTCATTAGTGGTTCAGTGATGATAATAGAACTCAAAACTGATGCCGAAGGAAAATACATAGACTAGGAAAATTCATTTCAATTTCGCTAAATTACTTTAGTATTCTATAATCCGTCAATTAAATACAAAATTAAAAAAATATCTTATTTAACAGACCACTCAATGTGATTTTGACAATGAATAGTTATTATAGATCATATTCTCTTACCCCCAACAATGACTAGAAAAATTCTAACCGTCTTATTCCTGACGACAATTTTAATGACTTCAGCTATCGCAGTTTCAATTGAATTATTACCTCAAGCAGATGCTGCAAAAAGTGCCGGTACACCATCACAACAATACGGTTCAGCAACTAAGGATAAGGTTTGTGGAGACAAACTTTGTTCTGAGACAGGAGGAAAAACTAAAACACCAAGTGTTCCGAAAAAAGAAGAAACACCTAGTGAACCAAAAGAAGTGACTCCTAGCGAACCAGTTTCAGAAAAAGTGGCACCATCAATGGAAAAAATTGATCATGCAATATGGCAAAGTGCATCAGGCACCATCAAATCTATACAAGACCCAGGTATAGGTCATGAGGATCATCAGCTTGCAATTATTTTGCCACCAAGTGATAAAGTCTACAAGGGATTGTTTTCATACGATGCTTCAGAACCAATTCAACTTGTTGCTCTTCATGGTCCACTAGCTGCTGGTGAAGATAATGGACAACCAATATGGACGCCAGATGGTGAAACAAAGTTTGCATTAACCTTAATTGATCCACAATCCGACATGGGGAGTTGGATTTTCACTGGCAATGCACTTGCAGTTCATACCATGAATAAAGAGCCGTTTACTGTTAGCTATTCAGTAAGTTACATGGAAAATGAAATGTCTGATACTGTAATGACTGGAACCTTAGATTCAATGCAAGACCCAGGAACCGGTCATGAATCACATCAACTTGCAATCATACTGCCACCAAGTGACAAAACTTACAGTGGTGTCTTAACCTATTCAGCGTCAGAACCAATTCAGCTAGTTGCTCTTCATGGTCCACTAGCTGCTGGGGAAGACATGGGCCAAAAAATTTGGACTCCTGATGATGGTAAAACAAAGTTTGCATTAACCTTCGTTGATGACGAGACAAACATGGGAACATGGGCATTTGCAGGAAACGCTCTTGCAGTTCATACCATGAATGAAAAGGAGTTTACCGTAAGTTATTCCGTTGTAGCAGGACAGTAAAGAAAATTTCCCTTTTTTTCTTTTTTATTATAAAACACGCATAAAATGGAAAATTAATAGCACCTTAAAGGTCTAATTGTCATAGATTAGCCTTGTTACGAAAAAAAAGACAAAATATCATTCTTGGAATTATTGCGGTTATAGTAATTGGTCTGGTGATCGCGTATTATTATTCTGCAGAGCAGACCAGAATCAAAGGGTTCACTTTTGGAAACAATTTACAAAGAATTCAAGAGGATTTAAAAAAAATCCAAACGGATTTTCAATCAGAGATTACCGTATGGGAAGATGGAGATATTAGTAAAGATGAATTTTTAGAGTATTCAGATGCACATATTTCAAAAATGGAAGAACTAGTTTCCAGATATGATGTTTTAGACCCACCTGAAGTATTTTCCTCATCTGTTGAACTATTCAAATTATCAACTCAGAGTCAGCTTGAAAGTGATAAAGAAATTATCCGTTGGATTCAAAGCGGTGATATGGATGCAAAAATTCGATCTGATTCCCTAATGGAAGAATCATTTGGATATGAAATGGCAGCGTTAGCAAAATTTAATGCTGTAAAGGCTGGAATTGATCCATAACTTCTTTAAATATGTAAATTAGATTTCTTTTGTTGAAAAAATTCCTGTTGTTGGTTTTCCCGCTAATAGGGCTTCCATGTGCATGGGCTGAGATATCAATCCAAAATGATCAGCAATATTTTGGGGATGATGGTACTTTACACATTGTAGGAGAAATTCAAAATAATTTTAATGTGCCATTAAATCAAATTGAAGTCCAAGCCAAATTATTTTCAAATGGTATTTTGATTGATACTGTAAAAACGTCCCCAATGTTAAATACAATTATGCCTCAAATGAAAGTCCCGTTTGATATAGTCATTTTAGGCAATGATGCAAAAGGCGTCGATAAATATTCTCTTGAAATAAGCTACAAATTGACTGAACCTAAAAACCAAGTCATTGATATTACAAAATCAGACTTTACAATAGATAATTCCAATAATTTGGTAATAACTGGAACTGTTGTAAATCATGGAGACATAACTGCAAATACGGTTGTTGTTGTAGCTACTCTATATGACAGAAATGGGAATGTTGTAACTGTTTCTAAAACACATGTAGAGCCAGATTATCTGAGAGCTGGCGATGAAGCCTTCTTTTTTGTATCAATTCCGGATAAAACACAATCAAACTCCGTTGTAGACTATTCACTTGTGGCAGAGTCAGAAGAATATACTGCAGTTCCTGAATTTCCATTTGGCTCTATGATGCTACTTGTATCATCAGTTTCAGCATATGTAGGACTGACAAGATATTCAAGTAGGATTATAGTAAACCTTGTTTCTGCAACAAATCCAAAGTAGGTTCTAACTTTTTTAGTAAAAGATTTTTTTCAAGTGAAGTAGGGAAATCAAATTTGATTGGAAAAGTGATGCTTAACATATCTTGGTCGGTATGAGATACTCTAATGCTATGGAATTCATTTTTAGTTTCTAAAAGGAAATCTTTCCATTGAGATAATCTCTGTTCAACTGATGCAATTTGTTTTTCTAATCTATCAATATCTATTTCAATATCATTATCAAATATTCCAAATTTTATCATGGGAACCATAAAAAACCCTCCTGAAATTTTGTCTTGATTCTTATGCATTTGTTGTATGATTTCACGTTCATTTTCTTTTGGGAATAATTCCCCATAATCAGGATCAAAATAACCAGCAATGTCTTTTTTTGAATCAAATATTCGAAAATAATCTTCTTCACGCTCAAGTTTCCACATATTGTAACTTCTAATGTTCAAGAAATTTACAGGTTATGCTTGATCTCAAAAAAATTAATGTTATAAGTATCAATGTTGGACTGTAATTATATGGCAATTTCAAAAAACACAAGAGACTTTATTGACAGTCTAGTCGACTACTACATCAGTGAAGCCCCCTCGTACAAACAAATAGCTGAAGAATACGTTCCTGAAGTAGAATCGGTAGTGGATACAGCATTTGGTTATATTGCAGGTTGTGTTTACTCTGGATTTTTACAGGCATACAAAAACATGCAACAGACACCTAGCCTTGAAGATATTCAGGAATTTAATAAAATTCTAAAAGATCGAGCACCGCTGATAAAAAAAGCTATGATTGAAGACTCTTACAATCCAGAGCTTAGAGGCATAGGCAAAAAACGAGTTAATCTGTAGGAAAAATTTTTCCTAATCTAACTTTAGGGTTCCCATTCTAACCAAATGTTCAACCCCATCAAAGAATACTTTGTCACTAATTCTTTTTTCTGACCATAATAGGGCTCTTGTCTTAAACCAGTTTGGCATTTTTTCTATGTTGGATTCGCTTACTGGATCTTTTAAATTAAATGGAATATAACTTAACAGAGATTGAAATGATTTTTCTTTATCAGCAATTGGATTAAGATATTGTTTCCAATCATTCTCAGTTGGTTTTGAAAGTTCCCTAATCATAAACCCATTTGGAAATTCCAAAGCGAGTTTAACGTCTTCAGATGTAGAATTTGTTACAGGATTAACTAAATGCTTGAGAGTATTTTCATAAGCTTTATCATCAATTGTATTTGTTATCCACATTTTTGTCAAATCCCGTTGAAGATTAATTAATTCAGAATTAGAATTAGTTATTGCGTAATTAATCAAAGTATTACCAATAGCTGGTTCATAAGGTGCTATCATGATATAGTTCTTAGTTGAGGAATCAGCTCGAATTATTATTTTAAATTCATTACATTTATCATAATCAAAATTTGTTCCTATACAATTATCATATTGATCCTGTTTTTCATGAATTTTCATTTTAATATCGGATTTAGAGAAGCCTTTGTAAGATAATACAAAGTGAGAAAGTTCGTGAGATAATATCCAAGAAGGCAATGTCGTTTCGTAACTAGAAGAGAAATCAGAACAATCACACATCATTAATAGATGGTTAATTGTTCTATCGTTACCTGAATGCACATAAATTCCATCAAGGTTATTAGGATGTAAAGTTGATTTTCCTAAAGCTTGATCAAAAATTAGTATTAACAAGTTTACATTCTCAGATTTTTGGAAATCCTTGAATTGTGATTCTGAAATACAATTCACTGAATAATTATTATTCTCTAATTGGTAAAGCTCAAAGTATTTGGATGTAAGGCTAGCGTAAACTTTATCCATATTATCTTTAGGACCACAAGTATCTTTTTTGATATAGAGTAATTGCCATTCTACTGAAGAATCTTCTGCTGCATATGATTTGGTTAAGGTAGGTCCAAGAATTAGGCCCAAAGTAATCATTATACTAAAAATTATATAAATTTTTTCTCCAGGAACAATATTCTTTATTTTATTGACTTCAATCATCTGAAAACACCAACACTAATTCTGGAATGTGTGACTGAGCCTCTCTTGATGCAATGTTTATTTGACCTTCTGAATTTTCGTCACTTTTCATTATGATCCATCCGAAATTTTCTTCTGAAGAAAGATAATCTAGAATATCGTTAGTAACATCAAACTTTACCCAGTAACCTTCTACTTGATTTGAAATCCATATTGAATCTGTTGGGTTTTGGTCAAATTTTCCTCCGTTCCACTGATTTCTACAGTCATCCGCCTCGGTAGGACAACTCCAAGTTACCCCATCGTTAGGATTCAATAGATTGCTAATTGGAGTACTTATTCCATTACCTTCCTGCCAGTCAGTTTCAAAGCTGCGTATATTGATAAGCTGTCCGTCTCCCCAATTTTGATTATTACTTTCTATGTACAGTTTAAGAGTTGCAGATTCTAGAGTTTTGTCAGTAGCTACGTTTTGAATATCATCTTGATTGAAAGCTATCAGAGCCCTGTTGTTAGTTGGTCCAGTACCCATAATTCGTAGAACTTGGTTTGAGCCTTCGTTACTGTTTTGAACACCTTCTCTAATGAAACTATCTTTTTCAGCAAACAATGTAACTTTATTTCCAGATACCTCAGGCTCTTTTACTGGGAGATTCTTTACAAGTTTAAGATTGGTGAATTCCTCATTTTTTAAAACTTGTTGTGTTTTAGATAATTCCTCACCCAGTTGAACAAACATGTGATTAGATGTGTCTTTGGCATCTTTGAAATAACACAAACCATTCTCACAAATGTTAGGTGGAACTGAGATTACTTTGGTATTTGAAAAAATTTCTTGTATTTCTTCATCTAGTATGAAAAATGATATCGCAGAAAATGTAATGCCCGTAATTACAAGTAAACTTAAAAGATTTCTTCCCAGAATCTCGTCTTTAATAATATTATTTGTTTTCATTGCATAACCTCCGAGTCATCTATTAGGAAAACTGCACTTGCAGTTCCATAACCTGTTGCATAATCATATCCATTTTGTAATGAAAACAGACTAGGTTCTGTATTCTGTTGAATTTTAGTCAATAACTGTTCTGGAGACATGTTTGGATTATTCTCAAGAATTAATGCAGCCAAGCCAGCAACATAGGGAGTAGTAGCTGATGTCCCATAGAATGGCTTGCCGTCTAGAGCTAAGGTCGTTACACCATCAGGCCCTACGACATGAGGAGCTAATTTACCATTATTTGTGGGGCCTTGTGAGCTATATGGTTCTAGTATTCCATCTAGGTGGTTTACAGCTCCTACTACTATTGCGCCATTTGCGTCTGCTGGAACTGACACACTACTTTTGGTAACAGGGTATTCAAGTTCGTCATTAACAGTAAAAATTTCCAAAGTTGCATGAGGTCTATTGCTAGGGGGCATCATATCCCCAGAATACAAGACTCCAAGAGAATAGATACCTTCAGTATCTGGAAGATGATAAATATATTCAAAGGGATTGTCTGAACTCTTTTCTTGCTTGTTTGCAGAGAAATCGACTATTTGTCCTAGCGGATTAACAAGCACAAGCTCTAAATCAGCAACATCATCTAGACCCACATTCCACATCATATGAGCGATAATTGGCTTTTCTTCTGCGATTCGAGATTCTGTTACTGTAATCGACAAGCCTTCATCGGTATTTGAAAAATCATGCCAATTATTGAGGTTGGAATCCACAAAATTTCCTTCCCAATGCTTATTACCAAAGTTTCCTGCGGGTACAACAAAAACAATGCCATTTTCAACGGCTTCTTCAATCTTCTTTGTGATATGACTTGTACCATCAGTTGGGAAGTTAGGCCAACCTGCAGACATTGCTATAATATCTACATTTTTTGATATGGCTTCATCCACAGCTGCTGCAAATTCAATGTCTGATTCCATGGAATATAAAAATAGTTCAACATCTGGAGCGACGTCAGCTATAATTTCTGCAACTGCGGTTCCATGCAAGGCTTCATCTCCATTTCCTTGTATTGGCAGATATCCTATGCCTTGTCTGAACGATTTGACTTCAACGATATTATCTGAAATTTTTTGATTATTTGTAAATGACAAGTCCAACACAGCTACTTTAATCCCTTTACCAGTAATCCCTGCATATTGTGCCAAATCAGCATTCATGAAATACACTCCTTCTGACAATGATTCCTCAAATTGTACTGCGGGGAATGGGGGCCTAATGTTTTCAATACCTTGAATTGACCTGAGTTTTGGAAGGTCACTTAGCTTAATTGTTAGCTGTACCTGTTTGTCATTTTTTGCGTTAATATTACCTAGTGAAGTTAGTTTGTCTAAAACTGCAGCGTCTGTATTTGTTAATGTTACTACAACTTTTGTTTTCCCATCTTTAAAATCAAGTCCTAATTTTTTGGCATCTCTTTTAGGATCTTCACTTTTTAAAAGAGCCGAAATTTTTGAATCAATTTTATGTTTTGAAAGCTCCTCATGAGAAGCCATCCCTTGTTTAATTTTTAATTTAGTTTCTTTTAGTTCTTGTTTGAGTGTTTTTTTGTACTCTTTATCATAATCTGGGTTTTCATTTAATTTCTTGATAACATCTTTGATATCAGAAACGAGAGATTTGAGTTTTTGTTTATCTTCCTCATTTAAGACCTTTTTTAAATCATTAATCTCTTTTCTAATTTCTTTAAGAGCTTGCAGCTTTTCTTTTAATTCATTTTTATTTCGAGTTTCTTCTCTCTGTTTTTTGATTTTCTCTATTATAGCTCTTTTCTCTTCATCATCATGGTCATTCGAGGGACATGCACCTTTTGTATCACCATGAGTCAAGTGTGCTTCGGTAGCATTTACTGATACCAAAATTTGCTGGAAATTGTTGGGGTTTCCTGGAGGAATGTGACATATTGTAATTTTTTTATCATCGTCTTTCACATCGTCTTTCACATCGTCTTTCACATCGTCTTTCACATCGTCTTTCACATCGTCTTTCACATCGTCTTTCACATCGTCTTTCACATCGTCTTTCTTATCGTCTGCAACCGCAAGTGCCGGGTTAAAATTTGCAAATGTGCCCCAGCTTAATAATAACACTGATAGAATCACTACCAATGTGCTAGAATTAGCATACGCTGAAACCATTATTTTTACCTAGGTGATTTTACTCCTGAAAACTAGATGACTCTGTGTTTGTAATTGATTACAAACTTTTTCTTATATCCCAAAAATACGTTCAAAATATCATCAATGAAACTAGTATATGGTCTATCAGAGATAGCCAGAAAAAAATTATGCCCTGGTGGAGGGATTTCATGAGGCTTAAAACAAAGTTTTCGTTAGAAGTAATTCTTTTGATTTCTCTAATTGGGATGGTATCTATTATTGCAGTTTTAAATACAAAACAAGTTCAGGATAGTTTTCTTGATTTAAGTGCACAGACAATGCCAACTTGGGATGCATTAAAGGATATGAGATTAGCCAACGCTCTGATTTTATCATCTACTTTGGAAGTATTGATTTTACAAGATACGATAAACAATCAAGAAGATGAATTTGGAGTATCTGATTATGAAGAACAAATAGAAAATGAAATTTATGAAATGGAAACTGCAAAATCGTTATTTGCCGAATCTTTTACTCGATATTCTATCCTTATGGAAGAAAATTTCCCAGAATCCAATATTTATGTAGATGATATTTCCAAAAATTGGAATGATATGGTAATAATTTCTAGTAAAATGATTAGATTGAATACTAATGGAAATAATGCAAAGGAAGTTTTAGCATTGAAAAACGATTTTGAAAATAGTGGGCAATTACTTAATCAAAATATATTTTCTGCAAATAGTTTTATTGAGCCTCAAGTGAAAAGCAGACAAGCAGTTGTGGAATCACTTGTTGATAACACCACTACACAGATTTTAATTGTGTTAAATATTTTCATTGGAGCATCATTGGCCTTCAAATTTTTTATCACAAAATCAATTTCACGGCCACTAATCAAACTAAGAAAAACAGCTCATAAAATTGCAGAAGGAGAATTTGTTAAAACAGAAATGAAAGGGGATGATGAAATTTCTGATCTTGGTAAAGATATCGATATGATGTCAACTGAACTTCAAAAACTAAACAGGGCACTAGTAACATCTGAAAGACTGTCATCTATTGGTAGTTTATCGAGTCGTTTGGCACATGATCTCAGAAATCCACTATCAGTCATCAAAAACTCTATGGAAATATTGAAATTCAGATTAAATGATAACATGGATGAAAACATTAACCATCAAATTGCAATGGTTGGAAGAGCAGTTTCTCGTATGTCACACCAAATTGAGGATGTACTTGATTTTGTGAATATAGCCTCATTGAAATTAGAAAATAGTTCACTCATTACAGTAATAGAATCTGCCATTCTTAGTACCGACATACCAAAATCTGTTAAGATAAACTTGCCAAAAAATTCTGCTACAATAAAGTGTGATCCATATAGAATGGAAGTAGTTATCAGTAATTTATTGAAAAATGCCTCACAAGCAATGGAAGGTAAAGGAGAGATTTCAATTAGAGTTTTAGACCAAAAAGAGGATGTCTTGATAGAGATTGAAGATCAGGGGCAAGGGATTCCTCAAGAAAACATGGAAAAAATATTTGAGCCATTATTTACTACAAAACAGTCAGGGACGGGTTTGGGATTAGCAAGCTGTATCAGTATTATAGAAAAACACGGAGGCAGTATTTCTGTGAGAAACAATCCTACAGTCTTCACCGTACAATTGCCAAAGGTCCACAAAAATGTAAAACTTGAAGAAAAACAAATAGAAAAGCAAATTCCTAACGAATAAAATTCTTCAAAAAGTTCGTTCGTTCCACCCACACACTGGCAGATATGTCACAAATTTGTCATTAATCTGATATGGAGAATCAAGAATTGATCTTGCCTGAAGAAGAAGAGGTCATGCCACTTCTAGAGGATTATGGATTAACAGAAGAAGAGGCACGAGTGTATGTTGGGGTATTAAGGATTGGCACAGGCAAAGTAAGTGAGATTAGCCATTTTACAAATACTGATAGAGTTAAGGGATACAAAATACTTGAAAATTTGAGAAGTGAAGGATATGTAACTTCAACTCTTTCATCACCAATTTTGTTTTCTGCAAATGATCCTAAAACGACATTTGATACTATCTTAACGAAGAAAAAATCTGGAATTCAAAGATTAGAAAAAAATCAAGCCCGTTTAATTGAAAATCTAGAAAAGCTAAAAGGACATAGCGTAGTGAGTAATCTTCCTAAACTCTCAGTAATTTCAGGAAGAGATAATATCTACAATGAAATAAAAAAAATTATTGATGAGACAAAAGATGAGATGTATTTAGTTACATCAACTCCTGATCTCATTAGAATGTATTATACAGATATTCCTGCTGCCATAAAAAAAGCACTCAAACGTAAAGTAGAAATTAAATTAATGACGGAGTTTGAAGTTTCTGATAAAACCGATTGTGTTAAAAATCTAGGATTAAATTATTTTAAAGTTGCAAAATTACCTTCACAAGGCAGAATAGTTTGCAATTCCTCTCAGATTATCATGTCTGGCTATACCTCAAAGACCTCAAGAATTCATGCAAGCGATGATTCTGCATTAGTAACTAATTCAGATGAAATTACTAGTAATATGCAAAGCTTATGCAAGTTTATGTGGAAAATGGGAGGAGAAGTAAAAATTGATAAAAAAGGTACCGTTGAAGGAGAATCTCCTAGAATGAAAACGGGCGTACAAAAAAATGCTACTGCATTAGTTGTCGATGATGATCCAGATACAGTAGAGATGTTTTCAGATTATTTAGAAAATAAAGGTGTTAGTGTAATAGGTAAGGCAAAGGATGGAAAAGAAGGTTTTGAACTATACAAGAAATTAAAACCAGACGTAATATTTTTGGATGTAATTATGCCAAATTATGATGGATTTTATACGTTAAAAAAGATTAGAGAAACAGATGCTGATGCAAAGATTATCATGGTTACCGCTGATTTTTCTCCAACAACTAAGAAAAAGCTAAAGGAATTAAAAGCAACTGATATTATTTACAAGCCATACGATGGAAGGGCAATTGACAGAGTAATTTAGAAAAAACTGAATTCGTGTATATCAGAAATTTTGATTCTAAAAATTAAGATTTAGAGCCTAGTGAGGAGACTATAACATCAATAGCATCAGATAATTTTTTGATATCATGCTCTCTTCCTAGTCGATGTATTTCTTCTTTGATAATTTTTAGGGCGGTAGTATTATTTACTATATCAAAAACATTCGTTCCATGATAGGGAGTTTCTTTGAGATTACGACGCACTTCTTCTATTTGGAATTCTTGTTGTTCTAGCTCTTTTTCTGCTAATGTACACTCATACTCTAACTTTCGAAGCTTTGATTTTGTATTTCGCTTTCCTAGTAATAATTGATCAAGGATAGTTGTAACTGATTTGATATCCATTGTGTTAAGTGAATTTTTATCAAGATTAATTTTTTCTAATTTTTGAGATTGTAACATTGCAATTTCTTGGTCAAATCTTTTATGTAATTCCTGTATATGATTAATTTGTTCTTGATGTTTATCGATTTTCATATTAACATATTTTATGTATTGACCTGTGTTTCCAGCTGCATCTAATGCCCAACGAATTGCATTCTTTGCAGCCAAATAACCTGATTTTGTTTCTTTTTCTCTTTGTTGTAATCGATCAGTAAATGTTACCGATTCTGCATCATTTAAATGAAATCCTAATGTTACAGATCTGTCTCCGACATCCATTACGTCTTTTACTTCAACAGTTTTGCCAGTCTCTGCAATATAGCTAGATTCGTCTTTAGAAATTATTCTATCTTCTTTACGATTAATATATTTACGAACCAGAAGATTACATAGGCATAACAGCTTAAATCAAAATGTATGTAAATTATTACAAACATCGGTTCCGTTCAAATGCACAGATTATCACTTGATTACACATATCTTTTCTATTGATTTTCATACCACTAGAGATAAATGAGAATCAAGAGAAATTTGAGCATGACAGAAGTTACCGAATATCGAATACAGCAAATTGTTGACAATGGTCAGATAGTGCAAATGACTCTAGCAGAAGATGTCCTCACAGAACCAGTCTCTCAAAAACAAATGATAATGGATTCTGTAGCAAAGAAATTGGATCCTGAAATAAAAGAACAGGTAACTCCCTTATTAGAGGCAATACTTCAAGCCCAACCTACAATCCAGATAAAGAGTTACCAACATACTTCAATCACCATTACAATGCCAAAAAGCAGATACGAGCGAATGGGAAGGCCCCAGGTTGGCGAAAAACTTGAAATCAATATTAGGAAAATTTCCTAAAGTTGTTTTTCTATCTCTGAAATAGATTCAAGTGGCAAGGAGCAAGTAAAGTCCTTACAAACAAAAACAATTGTTTTATCATAATTGAATTCTTTTCCTGCAAAGAAAGGAATCTTTGCAAGATTTTTTATTTGGTTTTCATCTCTTACGGTTACAAGAATGGATTCAGGAAGAAACATTCCTGTCAGATATTTGGAGATTTCAGTATTTTTGGGATTTAGGATAGTTATTTCAAGCGGTTTTTGTAAATACATGTAAATTGTATTTAGAAGACATCCAAATCCAAACGGGTTCTCAGCTGCCATAGCAGCTTGAGATTCCATCACATCCAAGGAAATTTCTAAGAACTTTTTTTCTTGCGTTAAATGATAGAGACGTAAAAGAGAATAAGCGGCAACCGAATTTCCTGATGGCATAGAAAGATCATAATTGCTTTTGGGTCTAATTATCAACTTTTCATGAGTATTATCTGTCATGAAGAAGTTTTTTTGGGTGGGATCCCAGAAATGGTCAATTAAATAATTTCCAAAAGTTTGAGCGGTTTCAAGATATTTTAATTCTGGCTTAATTTCAAAGATGTCCAATAGTGCACTGATAAAATATGAGTAATCTTCAAGGTATGCCTGAATCTTTGAGGTACCGTTTTTGTAGGTACGTAAAAGTTTGCCATTTTTAATTAGATGATTTTCTATAAATGAAATACATTTCTCTGCAGCGCTCAGAAAGGATTGTTCATTAGATACTCTAAATCCTTTAGTTAGAGCACTAATCATTAATGCATTCCATGATGTTAAGATCTTGTCATCTAATCCTGGGGGAATTCTCTTGGATCGTACATCTAGAAGCTTTTTGATACCAGAGTCCAGGATATTTTTGACTTGATCTTCTGTTTTGCCAAATTTGAAGGCTACAGAGGATAGAGAAATATTGTTACACAAAATGGTTTTGCCTTCAAAATTACCACCATATGTCACATCATAAAATAGGCAAAATACATCAGCGTCATTACCTAAAATTTCTTGAATTTCACTTTTATTCCATACATAGTATTTCCCTTCTTCTCCTTCTGAATCAGCATCTTGCGCAGAATAAAATCCACCCTCGGTGGAAGTCATTTCCTCTAATGCATAGTTCAAAGTTTTTGTTACAACCTCAAGATAGAATGGATCTTTTGTTATTTGATATGCCTCTGCATATACAACAGGAATCAATGCATTATCATAAAGCATTTTTTCAAAATGGGGAACTAGCCACCTTGAATCAGTTGAGTATCGATGAAAGCCTCCACGCAATTGATCAAATATGCCTCCTTGTGCCATTTTTCTTAATGTTTTTAATGCAAACTCTTGGAATTTTGAAATTCCAGACAGTTTAGAATATCTTAGCATAAAAGAAAGGTTGGCAGAATTTGGAAATTTAGGGGCGCTTCCAAAACCTCCGTGTATAGGATCACCTAATTGAATTAGGTTTATCGCGGCTTCATCGAGAATAGATTTGTCAAGACTCTCTAAAGTATTTACAGATTCTGTTTTTTGAAGATTTGTTAAAAAATTTTCTGCTGTCTTAATAATATCTTGAGGTTTTTCTTTCCAAGATTGGGCAAGTTGTCGAAGCAGACTTCCAAATCCTGGTCGTCCATATGAATCCAAAATTGGAAAATAGGTTCCAATATAGAATGGTTTTTGATCAGGTGTGAGAAATACACTTAGCGGCCAACCCCCTTGTCCAGTTGCAATCTGACAAACCTTTTGATAAATATCATCAATGTCTGGTCGTTCCTCCCTGTCAACTTTGATGTTAATAAAATTCTCATTCATAATTTTAGCAATTTCACTATTTTCAAAAGATTCATGAGCCATAACATGGCACCAATGGCAAGAGCTATAACCTATACTCAAAAAGATAGGCTTGTGTTCTTCTGTTGCTTTTTTTAGAGCAGATTCATTCCAAGTGTACCATTGTATTGGATTTTTTGCATGTTGTAAAAGATAAGGACTGGTTTCGTGAATAAGACTATTTTCAGGCATAAAATTCGTTATAGTGAATATCTATTTGTAGTTACTTGCCAGAGGTTTAGTGGTTAATCCAAAAATAATCAGAGATACTGACGAGGTTCAAAATTTTCATTAAATGTGTGTTGTAAATAACAAACAACAAAAGAAATGTCATGAAGTATATACTATAATGAAGTCAAAATTGCCTATTAACATATTGATAGCAGAAGATGAAGAAGATATTGCTGAACAATACCGTATGGGATTTGAAGAGAGAGGCCATAAGGTGAAAGTTACTCACAATGGCGTTGAATGTATCAATGAATATCGTAGAGCACGTCAATCACTTGGTAAAAAAGGACCTCAAATTTATGATGTAATAATAATTGATCATAACATGCCATTAAAGGATGGAGCAATGTTGGCTGAAGAAATTCGAGAAATAAATCCCGAACAGATAATAGTCTTTGCAACTGCTTATGGAAATCAGTTAATAATGGGTTTAGAAAAATTTGAAGATGTGGATATCGTTACTAAACCTCTATCCATAACAAATTTAATACAAATGGTAGAAGATAGGCACTACAAGACAGTTGAAGCTTAAAAATCATATTCCTTCTCGTCCTTCTTCAGCCTCATAAATTGCTACATTAATTCTGGCAAGTAGTTTCATTTTTGATTTGTGAGCTTTTTTACTATGGCTATAATCTTTTTTTTCTACCAATATTTGAAGTCGATTTAATTGTTCAAAGTTCAATTCTTTGAGGCCTTTTTTTGAGACAATTCCTAATAGTTTGATTCGTTCATGATCCTCTGGAGTAATCTCTTCGGTCACGATAATTATTTTCTCTAAAGTGAGTATATTCGTATCTTGTGGATATCAAGGAATGTAAAAATACAGTTTAAGGAGTGAGATTTACATGGTAGAAAAAATGAGGGCAATGGTATTATCTGAATTAGGACCAATCGAAACTAATCCATTAAAGCTTACTGAAATTGATAGACATGAAATTCAAAGACCTAATGAACTTTTGATTAAAATTGAAGCATGTGGAGTGTGTCATTCTCAATTACATGGAATAGAAGGAGATTGGAAAGATTTGGGAATACCGCCTATGCTTCCTACTGTTCCAGGACATGAAGTTGTAGGAAAGGTAGTAGAAATTGGAAAAAATGTTACAAAATTTAAGGTTGGAGATAGAGCTGGAATATCCCCTTTGCTTGAATCTTGTATGAAATGTCAATACTGTAAAGAAGGAAATGAACACTTGTGTGAATCAATGCAAGTTTTAGGAGAATCACTTAAGGGAGGATATGCTGAATATGTAACTGTGACAGAAGATTTTGCAACAAAAATCCCAGAAACAATGCGACCAGAATATGCTGCCCCCCTATTTTGTGCTGGCATTACTGCATACAAAGCAGTAAAAGCAAGTGAGCCATCTAAAAATAAAAAAATTGGAATCTTTGGAATTGGTGGAGTTGGTCACATGGCAGTTCAGTTTGCAATTTTAGAAGGGGCAGATGTTATTGCAATTTCAAGAAATAAAAAACATTTGGATATTGCAAAAAAATTAGGAGCATCAATAACGGTAACTTATAATCAAGATCAAGAAAAATTCTTACAAGAATTAAAAGAAAAAGTTGGATTGCTAGATGCGGCAATTGTATTTGCACCAGCAGATATTGTAACAAATACTGCAATCAAAGCAATCAAGAAAGGGGGATTAGTGGTTATTGGAACAATTGGCGAGATTTCTAATTTTGTAGCATTTGAAGAAAAAACAATTCGTGGAACGTTAATTGGATCAAGAAACGACATGAAAGAGGTAATTAGAATTGCAAATGAAAAAAATATAAAAGTTTTTTCAGAAGTCTATCGCCTCGAGCAAGCAAATGAGGTTTTAGCTAAACTCAAAACTTCAGAAATAGAAGCACGCGCAGTTTTAGTTCCTTAATTGCTAAATTAATACAACTCGTATGATTTTATCGATTAGACAGTCGCTTAGCTTTAACGAACTTCCAAATCCTTTTTGTCATTTCACTTGGGGTGATACTACCTTTACCAAAAACTTCTTCAACAGTTTCTGTTCTACCTGAAAAACTGATTGCATATCCACCAAAAGGTTGTTTCTTTCCTTTAGATTTTGATTTGGGTTTTGCTTTTCTGCTTATAGTTCTCTTTTTTGATTTTCTTTTTGTTGCCAAATTCTTCTATGGTCAAATGTAATTGGGGGATTATAATATTTGCGAATGATAGTAGTCACAAATCCCAGGTTTAGTTTCGAAATAGTTTCTAAATTATATGTTCATTCAAATGAACAGCATAATCTAATTTTATGAATTTTGATAAGATTTCGAAGTGTGGAATAGTTCATTTGTATTAATTCTAGGAATTTTGGTAAGCTTGACTATTCTTTCTCCAGGCCAATCATTGGCATCTCATCAATCCGGAGTTACTTGGCAGCTAATAGTTATTTCTAGCGAACCAGCATGTAGTGGTTATCACCATTACATGGTACAAAAATACAATGAAATTACAGAAAAATATCTTGACCTTTATGGTCTAGAAAATTCCCAGTATGAACCAGAATGTTATACTGAAATTAGTTTTGCTGAAGAATATGAAAAGCCATCTGATTTGGATCTCTTAATTTTAGTATATGACAGAGACAAAGGAAGAGTTGAACTACATGCTCATAACACTGGAGGTCTTTATATTCACCAAGGGAATGATGTGAGTACTAATCACACTGTAATTATTTGTGATTGCCCAAATTTCAAGTATTCAGATCCTGTTTGGATTCTAAGTCATGAGCTGTCACATTTTGTTTTAAACTACTTGGGATTTGACCTTGATATAGTAGAAAAAGAAATTCATGGTCTAGATTACAAATTTGATAGTTGTGTAGAAGGGGTGTATGATAACTTGTGTTCTACTATTAAGACAACAATCGATACACAAAGATCAGATTGGGTAGTAATGATTCCATATGAACCTGCTATTGGAAAAGATCCCCCACTTCCTTTAGTAGAAAAAGTATCACTAGAATCTCCAATCCAAACTACTATGATAATAGAAATTACAAACTGGTGGCTTGATGAAGAAATATCTGATGAAAATTATATTAATAGTTTGAATATTTTATCTGGAAAGTCTAGTGATGATAAAATAATTCCTAATGGAATTTTTCAAGATTCTGCTCTGTTAATTCTAGCAGAGCCTCAAAATGATAATGATAATGGAACCTTAACAGCAGATACTTCATTGAAAATAACTAAAAATTTTGATGATTTGAATACGTCAATAGTTAGAAAGCATTCCAATTTTTCGTCCGAAGATGAAAAAATATTCCTTGAATGGTTAGAAACAAAAGCATCCTCTTGGAAGGCTGGGGAAATAAATGATGACGAATTTATCTCAGAGGTTGAGGAAGTTTTGGATTCATCAAAAGTTGGTTTGTACCTAGACTATCTCGATAATCTATCGGTTGGGGAGTTAATTTCAAAGGCTGTTGAATTTGAGAAGGCTGGAAAATTTACGAATGCCTTATCTTACTATGACAGGGCTTTAATAGAGAGTTTTGATTCTGGTGAAAACGAAATTAAAGCACTTATTGGAAAAGGATCCGTTCTTAATTCACTAGGGAAGTACGTTGATGCTATGGGATATTTTGACAATGTTTTAGAAATAGAGCCAGATAACATCAATGCACTAAAAAAGAAGGCATTTGCTCTTGCACAGCTTGGACAGATAGAGGAAGCTAGAGATTATTTTGAAAATGCAACTCAGACTGAATTAAAATAATTTTTAGCCTTAAATAAAAGTCAAATGTTCTTTGAATCGTGAATTGCAGAAGGTGTCATCATACGGATCAAGCTCATCAACAGTCTAATGAGAGTACTTCTCTTATAAAATTAGGAAATTGCCAAATTCCAGATTGCACTTGTAAGCAATATCTTGATATCATAAAAGAGATTGATGAGGAATTGTTGTAAGTAAATAGTTCATATAACAAACCAAATGAAATTACTCGAACATGAAAAAACATTCCCCTCCAGATGAAATGAGAAAGGATCTCGATAATCTTTTAGCAAAAATTAATGCGTTAGAGGTTTCTGCATCAGATGAGTACCAAAAAGGGATTGTTAAGGTTCTACGGGTTTTAGTGGAAGGGCAAATTCATTCTATAAATGAATTTGAACACTTGAAAAAAGCAATCGATCTTGTCACACTTCAGCTTTTTGATACACAAAATAAAATTAATTCATGATTTTATAGTTGTATCACTCAAACCACATTCAACACATTTCATTAAAATTGAATTTTTTAATTCTTTTTCTTTTTTCATTTCAGAGCCACAGCAGGGACATTTCATAAATTATCTTAAAGTTTTGTGTTGAAATATCATTATTTAATCTTCCACATTGCAAATTGGTTTGTATTGTTCTAAAGCTTTGTTTACAATTCTTTCTCTTTCTTTTTCTTCTGAACCTGGCATTGGGTAAATTGAAAGGTAAAGATTATTCTCAGAGCCAGTATGTGTGAGCCAGCATTTGAATTTCTTATTTTTTGTAAAAAAATCAGTTTCATTTGTTTTTTCTGATTGGTCAATGTAAATTATGTTGAAAATGTCTTTGTTGCGCGCCAGTATTACAAAGACCACTTCGCTCATAGGAGGCCCCCATTCAGCTAGTTTTATTGGTCCTAAAAACTCATAGTGAAGAATTTGGATTGTCATATTGATTGTAATTGAATCAATCTTTTCTTTTTTATGCTAGATCAAGGCTTTTTTAGCCCTATTTTGGTAGACCATGTTGCTGTGCATAATGCACACAAAACCGGTTAACAACCAACCTGAGATACCCTATACAACAAATGAAAACAACTACCCAAAAACAAAAAGAACTGAGAACCAGTCACAAAGCAGTTGCTCCAATTATAGCAACTCTTCTATTGGTTGCAATCGCAGTTGTGGGAGGTACAATTATCTTTGTATTTGCACAAGGATTCTTTAGCTCTTCACAAATCAGTGGAACACCAAACATCGAATCAAT
>Ga0209541_10002043_pt1 | contig 38978 bp, 51 predicted proteins | sample RifCSPlowO2_01_FD_184027 | JGI IMG/M metagenome (GOLD analysis project Ga0209541, IMG submission 184027) | Groundwater microbial communities from Rifle, Colorado - Rifle CSP2_plank lowO2_0.1 (SPAdes) (version 2) | ecosystem: Environmental > Aquatic > Deep subsurface > Groundwater | place...
AATTTAATTTGATTGTCATGTTGATTATTATTTGTTAAATTTAATTTGATTGTCATGTTGATTATTATTTGTTAAATTTAATTTGATTGTCATGTTGATTATTATCGGCTAAATTTAATTGCCTCCCGCTATTTTGATTGTTTGTTCAGCTTTTGTTTAATAATATTGATAATGTTAAACCCGACGCTTAATTACATGATGAGGTTATAGTAAGCTTAATTTATCCACGCTGCTTAGCTTCATTAGCTTGATTCAGCGCAGCCTTGATAGCTTAACTCAGCCCCATCGTGCGGTTTATGCATTATCAGTTATTTTCTATTTATTTTTAAGCTGCATCCTCCTGTGATTTATTTTGAATTTGCATTTGTATTTTTTGTTTTGGTTATTTAGTTTATTTCAGCTGTATTTGCGGAACCCTATCTTCTCCGCAACCTCCCTGAAGCATTGCCTGCACAAATTAAGATTATAGCTTGATATGTGCGCTCCAAACCTCCCGCACAGCTCGCACTTTCTTGAGGCTATTCCAAATTTGCGCTCTCTCGGCTTGTTGAACTTTATGTATTTATCAGCCACTTCCTGCTTGCCCTTCAGCTGCTTTAACATCTTCTGCCAGTTGCTTGCGCTCATCTTCAGTTATTGTTTGCTCCTTTCTTATTATTAGTAACTATCATTTCCATTTTCAATTATCCATTTGTTTATAATTTAATTCAGCAACTCTTCCCTTTTCCTTCTTTCCGAGGTTTCTTTTTAAGAAAGCTCTATTTATCATATTATTTCAACTCCATATTTTTTTATCATGAATTCTTCTATTTCCCCTTCGGAAACTCCCTGTTTTTCCGGCAGGCTGCCACGTTTTATCTTTTTTCTCTTGGTTCTGGCACCCATCTTAATGAAGTCCACAGTTACATTGAAGCCAATAATCCCTATATCCCTCTGGTATTCCATATCCGGTATTTCTATATATTCCTTGATTCCGAATGAAAAGTGATTTCTTGCTATTTGTTTTTTCTTTAGGTGATTTTCTACTGCAGCCAGGAGCCTCTTAAGAAGCTTCTCAGCATCTTCCTTCCTCAAAGTAACTTTGCATCCAACTTCCAGTTTAGGCCTCACTTCCCATGAAGGAATTCTCTTCATTGACATTGTCTTAATGGGCTTTCTTCCGGAAATTCTTTCGAGAAGCCTGAAAGCTTTATCAAGGTTGTCTCCTGTAGCCCCGGCTGACAAAACAATCTTATCCATTTTTATTTCCTTCATTTTGTTTTCCATTTTCAATTATGATTTAGCAACTATATTTATTATTATCATTTTCAATTATTGTTTGCTCATCATTTAATTTAGCAGGTGTCTTAGTCATTTTCAATTATTGTTTGCTCCTTTCTTATTTTTATTAGCTATACTTTTGTTTTTCATATTAATCTTCTCTATTTCAGGGCCATAATGCTCTCTAATTTAAGCCCTATTTTCTTACTTCCGAATGCTACTCTTACAACTCCTTCATCAAGCACTTCTTCAACCTTTCCTTTCTTTCCTATATGCTTCCCGGATATTACGATTATTTCAGAGTTCTTCTGGAGAGGGATTACTTTCTTTACTTTTTTGCTCTTTAAGTCAATAAGCACCGAACTTCCTATCTTAATATCCGGCTTGGAAATCATTGTTCTTCCGTCAAGAAGAGATATCTGGATCTTGCGGTCTTTCAGTATTTTCTTTCCAACAACTTTTGATGTTTTTTCATTTGATTCTTCCCGGCTTATCTTGTCAAGGGAGAACTTTCTATTGTCAGAGTAAGTCAGCCTGTATGACTCTTCATAATTATTTCCTGATCTAAGTGTTATGACATCATTGAGGGTCAGCCCATATTTGTCTTCTTTTATCTGCTTACCGTTTACATATACGGCTCCAAGGGCAAGGGCTTTTTTAATTTCTCTCCTCGTGCTTCCAAGCTTTAGATAATCCCTAAGAATTATCAGCAGGGGCAGTCCTCTGCTGATATTGTGCGAAGGCACAGCTACATACTTGGTGCCCTTTCTCTTTATGGGCCATGTTCTCGGGCTTTTGGCTCTTTTAAGGTACATTCTTTCTTTCCTCCTTGCCGGTTGATTTGATTTCTGTGAATTTTATTCTCTTTTTATCGTCCATGTTCAGGTCGGTTATCAGGAGATTTGACGGCCGGAACCATACATCAACTTTTGTTCCGTCTTTCTTTTGAATCTGGAGCTTTTCTACAGCCACCTTCAGCTTCTTTAAGTTCACCTTGTTTACTCTTCCTGACTTTCTCCTGAATTTTCCTTTCATTACTTTAATTTCATCTCCATTTCTTATTGGAAGTGATTTTATATTATGTTTCTTCCTGAGCTCCTTGCTCAATTTTGCTGACATTAATTTATGCCTTATATGCAGTGGCGCTCTCGCCCTGAACTTCCTCTGCTTTCTTACCTGCCTGCTCGAATTCCACGCCATTGAAAATTTTTGTTTCATTTTATCAAATTCTTATTCTTCATTTTTTGATTATGATTATTATCTTGCTCTCAATATTTCATACAATTCACGTGCTCTTACTGCTCCCCTAAATCTTTGCATCAGCGTAATCAAGAGCAATCTCTGTTTGTGCTCTCATTTTTCTAATCCTTCCTTACTTGGGTCTCTGTTTAATGTTGCCATTTTATCATTCAAGATAGCGCAAATGCATTAAAGCACAAACTGCGCTATCTTTGCAACCTCCTTCCATCTTTCCATTATTTCCCTTGCAACAGGACCCTTAATCTGCGTTCCTTTGGGATTTCCTTTCTCATCCTTTAAGAGCGCGACAGCATTGTCAGTAAAGCACACTCTTTCCCCGCTCAGCCTCCTATATGACTTTCTCTGCCTTATCACTATCGCATCAAAGACTTCTCCCTTCATTTTGGGATCACCCACTCTGACGCTGACTTTCACCATGTCTCCTACTTTTACAAACTGCTGCCTTCCCTTCCTTGTTTTTCCGTGCTTGACTGAAACAATCCTTACTATTCTCGCTCCGCTGTTATCTGCTGCTGCTATTGTGCTCCCTATATTCATTCCTCTTGTGACTCTTGCAGATAATGGCTTCATTTTTCCTTTTCCTCTTCTCTCTTTGTTATTTTCTCTTCTGCTTCTTTTATTTTCTTAACAAACATGAAATGTATTATCTTGCTCAATGGCCTGCATTCTCTTACTTCAACAAAGTCGCCAATGCTTATCTTGTCAGCCATTTCATCAGGAAGCCTTGCATGAAGCCTCGTCTTTTCTTTCAGGTAACGGTCATACTTTCTTATATAAACGGGCCTTTCAAATTCCACTACTATTCTCTTATGGAATTTTTTCTTTACAAATCCCCGGAAAGTCCTTCCCCTTGTAAGCACAGCTGCCTCTGCCGGTTCTTTTCTAGCACGTATTTCTTTCTCTTTCTTTTGTTCTTGTTTCATTTTCCCCGTCCTTTGTTTGCGGTATTTAAGAGATTATCGAGCTTTCCGGAAATCCCATCTCCATAAGGGCTTGCCTCACCTTGTTGAGGTGGTTTCCCTGCAGTTCTATAGCGCCTTCCTTCACTGTTCCTCCGCACGCGAGCTTGTTTTTAAGCTCCTTTGCGATATCCCTCATATTCGCGCTTGGTTCAAAGCCACTGATTATAGTGGTGTACTTTCCGAATCTTCTCTTCACTGCTTCAATGCTTATCCTCTGCTCGCTCTTCGCAATCTCTTCACAAACACATGCCTGCTTTGGCAGGCCGCATTTTGGACATATATCCATGTTATTTATCTGTGAGTATTATTATGTGCGTAATATGTTCTGCTCTTGTATATCTTTCATTATTTATTTGTGAGTATTATTATGTGCGTAATATTGTCTTGTTTTTTTATTATTAGCTAAATTTATTTAGCAACTTTTATTTAGCAACTATCTTTATTATTATCATATTCATAAATATTATTTTGCAACCTTCCCTGATGTTATGCTATTTAATGTAAGTATCCTGGCTATTGCCTTTTTAATCTCCTTCGCCTTTATTTTTCCGGACTTATTAGCCTGGACATTCTTCTTTATTAACTCCATCCCAAGCTCTTCAAGCTTTGAGCTTCTGTCTTCTTTTGACATCTTCAGTATATCTTTATTCTTTAATACTGCCATCTTCAATTATTGTTTGCTCCTTTCTTATTACTAGCAACTATCTTTGCCATCTTCAATTATTTGCTTGCCTATCATTTAATTTGTTTGCCATCTTCAATTATTGTTTGCTCCTTTCTTATTACTAGCAACTATCTTTGCCATTTTCAGTTATTTTCCTGCCTCTCATTTAATTTGGCAATGTTATTTATCATTTTCAGTTATCATTTGCTTCTTTTAGTTTATCAGCAACTATATTTATTATTACCATTTTCAGTTATTTTCCTGCCTCTCATTTAATTTATTAACTATTTTTATCATTGCCATCTTCATCTAAGCCACGTTTTGCTTTGCTTTTCTTTTGGGTTTCCTTTTCCTTTTTATCTTTCTTTTGGGTTTCCTTTTTCGCCTTTTTCTCAGATTCTTTCCTTGAAATTTCCTCATTCTTAACATCCAAGTCTGATAAATTTTGCTTTATCTTATTCTTCATATTATCATCAATTATTATCTGGTCGTGAATCGGGGCGTCTGGAGGAAGTATGCTTACCTTTACTCCTATTATCCCGCTCTTTGTCTGGGCGACTGCCTTTGCTCTGTCAACAACTCTTGATGACTCTCCGGTTTTCTTTAAATACCCCTGCGAAAATCTCCATGTCTTTGCCCTTTCTCCGGGCAGTTTTCCGGAAACTCTTATCTCAACTCCCTGCGCTTTAGAGCTCATTACCCTTTGCAGGTATTTATAAGTTATAGCCTTAAACCTGACATTTCCGAACCTTTCCAATGCTAATGCTATTTCATCAGCCACGGTTTGGGCGTCCAGATCAGGATTCGGGATTTCAGCTATTTCTATATGGGGATTTTCAAGCTTAAAGTTTTTCTTGAGTCTGACAGTCAGTTCATTTATCTTTGCCCCCTGCTTTCCGATAATGTAGCCGGGCTTGTTTGTAAACACGACTACCTTTTCTCCGACTGGTGTGTATTCCATTATCACCTTGCTTGCCTTTCCCCTCCCGAGGCTTTCCTTTATGAATTCCTTGACTCTGTATTCTCCTTTCTTGAAATCAACGAATTTGCGTTCTTCCATGTTATTCTTTTTTGTTTTCTCCTTTGTTTTCTAAATCTTTTTTGTTTATGTTCTTCCCTCTTCCTTCTCTCGCTTCTATGTACAAATAAGTTCTTTTAAACTTCATTCCTCCCTTCTTCATCGGCCTTGAGCCCCATGATGCTGAAGCCAGAGTTATTACAGGCTCATTAATTCCGCTGACGCTTGCGTTCCCTTCAAGGGATTTGAGAACTTTGACGAAGATTTTTGCAGCGTTTATTGGATATCTTCCGGACATCATTCCGATTCCGTGCCTGTGAGGTATCTCTCCTTTCATCCTGACTGCTAATTTTCCTCCTGCTACTTTCTCCATTTCTTCAAGCGCTCTCTCAATAGTCTTTCCCTTTATGAACCTGCATAATGCTATTGAATGCTTTGTTGATATTGGCAGTCCGGACATTTTTATGAAAGCAAGTTCTTTCTTAACTTTTTTCTGCTCTGCTTTCTTCTTCTCTTCCGGTTTCTGCCCCGTTTTTGTTTCTTCCTTGCCTGCTTCTGTTTTTGTTTCTTCCTTGTCTGCTTCTGTTTTTGTCTCTTCTACATTTTCTTCAGCCTTTGTCTCAGCTCTTTCTTCTTTCTTAATCGGTGTTTGATGTGCATGGCTCCTGCTGTCAGTTTTTGTTTCCATTTTCCTTTTCTTTTCCCCTTGCTGCTTGTTCAGGTTTTCCATATTCGTTTTGTTTTTATTATTCTATTTTTTATAGCTTGTTTTGTTTTTATTATTCTATTTTTTATAGCTTGTTTTATCTTTCTTATTTATTGCTTCACTATTTCACCGACCTTGATGCAGAGCTTTTTGTTGCCCCTATTCCTGCTGCTCCATGCGTAACTCTCTTTCTCGTCACCGAAAACTCTCCTAATCTATGACCAAGCATTTCAGCCATTATTTTTACGTTCACGAATTCTCTTCCATTATGGATTTTTACAGCAGATCCTACCATCTGGGGAACTATGACCATATCTCTTAAATGAGTCTTTATCTGCTTTCCCTTGCTGTCATTTTCAGTGCATTTCTTTATGAATCTCTCAACAACATCAAAATGCCTCAGGACACTCCTTCTTTCCCTTGACGGCAGGTATTTTGCGAATTCTCTGACATCAAGCTTCTTTAGCTCGCTCAGGGGCTTTCCTCTGTATACAAATTCTTTCTTGGATAGTTCTCCGCCGGCAGCACTGTGCATTTCTTTTTCAGTCATTTTCAATTATTCATCTTCTTCATTTTATTAGCTATATTTATTATTACCATTTTCAATTATTCATCTTCTTCATTTTATTAGCTATTTTTATTATTACCATTTTCAATTATTTTCCCGCTTCTCATTTAATTTATTGGCTATATTTATTATTGTCATTTTTATTATCGGCAGCTATTTTATACTCTGTCATTTTTATCTTTTCTTTCTCCCCGTCCTTCTTGGCCTTATATGCCCAACTTTTGCTCCCGGAGGAGCATTTCTCTTCGCAATCTTGCTCTTGATTCTCTTTCCTCTTCCGGATCCGAATGGATGGTCAAGCGCATTCATCTTTACTGCGCTCGTTCTCGGCCATAATTTGCTTCTTGTTTTTTTAATATGATACATCTTTCCTGCCTTCATTACTGGCTTCTCCTTTCTTCCGCCTCCAGCTATAATTCCTATTTGGGCAAGGCATTCCGGATTAATGGCAATTTCTTTTTTAGACGGAGTTTTAATAAAAATTTCTGACTTGCTCTTTCTTGACACAACTGCACTTGTCCCCGCAGACCTCATTATCTTACCCCCGTCCCCGGGAATTCTTTCAATATTGTATACTTTATCTCCCATCTCCATGTTTTCAGCCCTTACAATATCTCCTGCGCTCTTCCTTCCTTCAATATTGAATGCTATTTTCTGCCCTACAAACGCTCCTTCAAACGCGGGAGCGTAGAACATGATTGTTCCTCCTTTATTTTCTCCTTCCTTCAGGTGTATTCTCATTCTCGCTAACGGCGCGCTGTGAGCTCTTGAGTGCACTAATTCAATTATCTCTGATTCTCCGCTAAATCCTTTAATGTTAGGGTATCTTATCTCATATACAAAAGCTTTCTTCCTTACTCTATATACAGGCCCTCCATGGCCTCTTGCCCTTTGTATTATTCGTTTTCCCATATTAATTTATTTTTATCATCATGTTTATATCATCCCGAGTTTAGTTGCAATATCAATTGCCTTGAACTCCTTCTTTAAGGTTATATAAGCGCGTTTTTCATTTCCTTTGGCAAGCACATTTACTTTCTTTACCTTAACTTTGAACATTTTCTCAAATTCCCTCTTTATTTCTTCCTTCCTTGCTCTTCTCTCGGTTCTTAAAAGCAGGGTATTTTCTGCTTCAATCAGCTTCACTGCCTTCTCAGATGTTATGGGTTTGAAGAGCATTTTGTTATAAATTACTCCAATTTATTTTATTACTGCTAATTATGAAACCCCTCATTAAGTGGGGCATACTAAAACTAAAATTTGAGTTAAAGTGCCATCTACTGATATAATCATTAAATTCATCAAGAATGTTGAAGTTGCTGTATGTTTTCATGTTAGTAATTGTTTTATTTATTCTCCTTCTTTTCTGCCTTTTCATTATTTTCTTTTGATTCCCTAACTTGTGATAATTCCTTTATCGCGTTCTCCGTATAAACTGTCAGTCTTCCGAGAGGGAATAAATCACTTATTTCAAGCTCATCAACTTTTCTTATCTGTATTCCGGAAAACTTCTTCTCCTCATCGCTTCCAATAATCATTAACAGTCCAGCCCTCGTCCTGTACTTCCTGTTTCTCATCCTTCCCCTTCCTGCTCTCATGCTTCTCTCCCTGAACATTACTCCTTCAAGCCCCTTCAGGTGCTCTCTCAAGAATTTTATTAATTCTTTAGTCTTCAGTTTTAGCACAGCTTCATCGACTACTATTGGTACTTCAATCTTCAATTCTCTTGGTATGCTGCTGTATCTCTTTTTGAGCATTTCAACGCTTGCCGTTGCAGCTATCGCGCTCTTTAGGGCAATTTCAATTTCCTTCCTGTTCATCTTCTTTTCCTTAAGAAAATGCTCTACGCGGGGAGGATGCGCTGCCCTTCCTCCCCTGGCGCTTGATATAGTAGCTCCAATCCAGTAAAACTGAGTTCCGCGCCTCCAGAATATCTTCCTTGGCACTCTGGATATTCCGTGTCCATAAGCAGTTTTCCATGCATGCCTTTTGTGCCTCACTATTCCGCTCGCGCTCGCCCTCTTTCCTGCCAATGGGTCTGGAGAATGGGGTTGCTGCTCTTTTGATATCTCGAAGAATTTTTGTGATATGTCATTGCGGATGTTTTCACTAAACACGCTTGGAAGCTCTATCTCCCTTCCCTTTCCCTGCCCTGTTGCTGTTAATATTTTTGTCTTCATGTTTTGATTTTTGTTCAGCCTTATTTTGATTATTTTTTGATTTGATTGATAAATCTATATTGATAATGTTAAACCCAACACTCGTAGCTTGTTCATCTTGATTCAGCTTTGTTAGCTTAGCCTCATCAATAACACGCCAACTTGTCGCCAGCTTAATTTATCCACACCGCTTAGCTCAACCTTAGCATCACTTTGACCTTGCCGATTTATGCATTATTAATTTATTTTTATTATTTTTCAGCTATTTTCCTCCTATAATTTATTCTTACCTCAATTCTATGAACTCATATTTTTTCTTTTCTTGCTTCTTCGTTCTGCGAAGAGGGGCAGTAATAATAATCGCCCTCTTTACAGGTCCCTGCACGCTTCCTCTCAATATTGCGAATTCGTTCCTTATCGTTCCATAATTCTTCAGTCCTCCAGGAGGGTTGATTGCTGGCATCTTTGTGGCATCATTAATCATTATCACAGGATTATTGTAAATTGCTCTTGTAAACAAGCCCATCTGCCCTGCGTTTGGAGACATGTAAGTTGTTCTTGCCGGATGCCACGGAGCCAATGAGCCTGGTCTTCTTCTTCCCTTCTCTGACTTGTGCTGTTTTAATTCAAGTCCATATCTCTTTACTGGCCCTACTAATCCCTTTCCTGTCGTTACTCCCCTCGCATCAACCATTTTGTAATCCTTAAGCGCTTCGCCTGCCTTTATTTCCTTGTCAATATGATTCTTAGCAAAACCAAACTGCTCCAACACACCGCCACCAATAGCAATCTCAGCCATGTCCGGAGTCTTCTTTATTCCTGTCTTCTTTACAACAGAATAAGCGATTATGGTTATTTTGTCAAATTCGTTATTTGCAACCCTCTTTTCAACCTCTTCAATCCTACTCTTCTCGCTATGAGCTTTTGGCAATTTTACTTTCCTTTTTAGTTCTTTATCAAGATGCTGCGAAAGCACTTCTGTAACTACCTTGCCGTTTTTGTGGAATCTTACAGAATAAATCTTCATGTTCGGCAGTTCTAATATAGTTACTGGCATGACTATTTTCTTGTCCTTAGTCATGCTATTTGGTGTTAAGTCCTTCACGAATGCTGTCTTCATTCCTGCCTTGTATGCTATGAATCCCAGAAGTTTTCCTGCTCCTTCCTTTGTATTTCTCTGTATTATTGGGTCCCAATGAATACTTGGCAGTAGCTTTGCCGCTCTCTTTCTTGGCCAAAACTGCAGTGATCCATGGCGTGGTCGGTGTATTTTTGCCATTTTTTTATTTTGTTATATTGTGCGCATAAGCGCGTAAGTGTGATTTGTGAATGTGAATTTTAAATGTTTAATTAACTGTTAAAACGCGGGGCTTGGTTCAGCTTTCTCCAATAGGCTTGGTTATAATAAGCTTAGCCTCATCAACATGCACAGCTTAACTTAACTAATTAACCTCGCTAAACGTATCGTTTTACAGCTAATTATCTTCATATTTTCCACGATAACTATTGTTAATTAATAGCTATCTTTAATGTTAATTTTCGCAACCCAGAACTAGCAAATGATTTCATCTCATTTACAATTAATTATGCTTCTTTTGAGCACTTCAATTAGATTCAACCTAAGAGAGAAGGTGAAAAGGGAGTATATAAAGGTTTTTAGATAAGCAGTAGGAACATCCACAAGGGTATCCGGGCTATATTCCCCTCTATTTTGTAAAGGTCTTTTGTTATAACTATTCCGAAAGGTGATTTATACTCTTTTATGAAATTTTCAATTTCATTAAGCGTTGCTTCTGGCAAAACTCCTCTAAACTTTGACTCAATAGGTATTGGTTTTCTTCTTATCTCCATTACATAATCTATTTCTTTTTTGTTTCTCCAATAAAATATATCTGGTTCTGGCCCCTGCTCTAAATTAAATTTCAGTCTTGATAAATGGTCAAATATTACTCCCTGAACTACTCTTCCGATTTCTGTTTCATCATTAAGCAGGAGCTCATCTAAAAAATCTGAAATTCCATTCCTTATCCCAGAGTCTAGAACATAAATCTTGTTTTGTTTTCTTATTCTAGTCTTCCTGCTGCTGGAATAAAATTCTGAATTCTTTATTAAATAAGCTTTAGTTAGGTACTTTAGGTAATCTTTTAGCGTCGGTCTTTGGATATCCAATATATTAGCTGTTTTAACCAGATTTATCATTTCTCCAGAATTTTTAGCTAACAGTTTAAATAGGTCTTCTAAGACTTTTGGGTTTCTTATTCTAAAGTATCTTACTATGTCTTTGAAGAATATTAGCTTTATCTTGTCCCTTATTGATTCCCCAATTTTTGGATAAGACATTTCTTCTAAAAATTCAGGATAACCTCCCGTGACCAAATATCTGCTTAGTTCTATTTCTATTGCTTCTCTTTTTTGGCTTATTAAACCGATAAGTTTATCCAGTTCTTGTTTTAGAATTTCTAATTTCTTGCTTTCAACAGCTTTAATGAATGATTCATGTATCCGCTTTCTTTCCAGGTTGAAATTTTCTGGCAAAATCTTCTTATATCTTAAAACTTCAGAGAATTTTAGTGGCATCATTACTGACGTTTTTATTCTTCCTAATAATGACTCTTCAGTTCCCTTGCTAATCCATATTGATGATGAGCCGGATATAATGAATTTTAGCTTGTATCCAAGGTCATACCAATTCTTTAAGATTTTCTCCCATTGTGGCAGCTCTTGAACTTCATCCAGGAATAAGTAATGATTATTATCTAATTGATCTAATGGTTTTTTGACTATATACTTAAAGTATGCCTCTATTATGTGTTTAAGCTCTACTCCCCCTTTACTCAATTCTACCTCGTCTATTGAGAGATAGAGAATTCGGCTTGGCGAAACCCCCTTATCCAGCAAGTCCTGTATTAACTGGTGGATTAATATTGTTTTGCCAACCCTTCTTGGGCCAACAATTGATGCTATTTCTCTTTTTTCTATAGAATTACGAATTTCATAGAAGTCTCCTCTCCTGAATGGGCTTGTTTTTGATTCAGGTATGGGCTTGTTATCCCACCAGGGATTATACCTATTCAGCACTTTAATTATCTCTATTTCTTCCATATGTATACTGTATTATACAATCTTTATAAATCTTTGTATAGTGTATTATACATTTAACCCCCCTTGTTTGTATAGTATATTATACACCTGCTCTTTCTTCCATTCATGGCTATCAGGGGTTGGAAGAAGCAGCAGCCTCAAATAGCACCCATCTGTTCTAAAATAGTTATGGGATCGTGACCCTCAACATAATCTTTATACTTTCTTATTTTAACCTTTCTATTGCCAATTATTTCTCTAACCTTCATAGCCCAACCACACTCCTTAATCTTGCCACACTTAACAAAATATTCATTCTTTCCCGATGGTTCAACAAAGAAGAGCGAAGATTTACATTGAGGGCATTTGAATGTAATATCCATTGAATTAATACACTTTTAAAGGATATAAATGTTTTTAGAAGGGGTGGCGAGAGGCAAGGGAGTTTTATGGTTAGACTGTCTCTTTTTTGATTAATCTTTCATAAAGTTTTCTATTTTTGTCAGAAAATTTCTTCTTTCTCTCATGTATCCTTAAAACGCCACTTTTTAACAGTGGAATAATAAAACAGTTATTAGCGATTAGTTTCGCCCCAAAATGAACATCTTCATAACCCCAGCTTTTAAACCTTTCATCAAATCCTTTAACTTTTATGGTCTCGTTTCTTCTAACACTTAAGTTATGGGTTATAACCATCTTGGGAAGTGTCCATGGTCCAATGACTCTCAGATTACCAAAGAACTTGAAATTATTTGTCTCTTCTAAGAGTTTATATTCCTTACCTCTGAACTCCTTTATATATCTGAAATCGTGTTTTATTTCGGGTTTTACATTATCTGAGTTAACAAGCCTTGTCTTCTTATCTCTTAATAAGATGCTTTCTGCTAATCCGCAAACAACTGCTTTGTTAGTTTTATTATGAATTTTCCAAACTTCTCTAAAATAATTGGTTGGTAATAGGACGTCCGAGTCCAAAAAAATTAATAACTCATTTTTTGCTAAGCTAACGCCTTTATTTCTCGCATAGCTTCTTCCCATATTTTTTCTGTAGTAAACATAAGTAAACCTACAAGGAATAATGTTAAGCGAGAAAGGAAGGTCCATCCTTGAACCGTCATTTATTATTATTTCAAACTTATCAGAATTTTTAATAATTTCCTGATGATTTGAAAGGTTGGTAATTGTTTTTTTAAGAGTGTTAAAACTATTGTAGAATGGTATTATTATTGAAGATTTAATCGGTGCATCATTTGTAAAAGGTTCTAGTTTTGAGTAGTCATTATTTTTCTTTTCAAGACTTTTTAGGATTGTTGGTTTTTTCCTTTGCATTGTTTTGTTCATTTGAGAAAATTGATGGATAAGAATTTCTGTGTCTCTCATAAAGCTCTATAGCTTTAAGAAGATAATCTCTAATGGGTTTAGCAACCATTTTTTCTTCCTCAAAATATATTTTTTTGTAGCAACTTTCAACTCTATCTTTTAACCATTTATAGAAGAATTCCCAATTATTGAAGAATGAGGCTTTAGCAAAATAGTGGATGCTAATAAACTGTGATAATATGTCGGCAGTTCTAACGATGTCAGCATTAAGCAATTTTGGTCTATCAACCTCTTTTTTGTCAGTTATTAGTATACATTCAACAACCTGATCAATAACTCTCTGGGAAAATTCCCCTTTCTTTAATACTTCTTTAGCGTATTCCGCACTTCTTGATTCGTGACCTTCAATTGAGTTAGTGGTTCTCCCAACAACTAACCCTGCGTCATGGAGGTATGATGCCAATTCGCAAACAACAACGTCCCCTCCATACTTTTTGCACATATCTTTACATAAGTCTACCATTATGTCGAAGTGATTTGGGAAGATCCAATCAGCTTTTTGATAATCGTTTTTAGCATTTTCTTTGAAGAGTTTGTAAACCTCATCTCTAACTCTCCTTACTCTTTCTTCTTCTTTTATCATCGTAATAACCTCGCTTACTTTGTTTAAAATACTTTCCTTGTAACTCTGCGGAAATTTATTCCTTCCGCTTAATAGGTTAATGAATAGATTACCATAACTTTCGTTTTCATTTAAGTAGGGGTATTCTTTTATCAGCCTTCTAACAATATTTTTCCTTAGTCTCTCAATATCATATTCAATGTTGTTTCTTCTGTCATAAAAAACATTGTTAGTAGTCATTTTTATTGTTGGTATGCCTCTAGCGTAGTTTCCTTTAATTATAAAAAAAGCGGGAGGTCGATGATGTATCCATCTTTAAATTTTGAACAAACCTTTTTTATTTCGTACTTTTTTCCAGAGAAGTCTTCAATAATGTAAGTGTCATTTTGTGGCTTATTTCCAAACTTTGCTGATTGGTATGTCTCATCTAAAGAAAAAATGTTTCATCTACAATTTTGCTTTAATGGACTTAAAAAATAAGATGTACATTTGTTTTGGCTCAAGCCTAAAAAGCGAGAAAGAGGCATTTGACAAGGCTATGCAAATGCTTCAAAGTATAGACGTTAAAATAAGAACAATAAGGCTTGATAGATACTACAGCTGCCCAGTTTATGCTGATATGTTTGGTGAATCAAAAGTTTATGTTATCCCAAAGAAAAACGTAACTCTTAAACACGGAGATAAATGGGCAAGAACAATGGGAGACTTTTTACTTAACACAACAGAATATCTTGAAGAATACTTCAAGAGAAATAATTCTGAATCTGGATGGGCTTCAGACAAGAAAATGTTTGGCTGGAAAATCAGTCAAAAAAGAGAGGACAGAATGAACACGGCACTATTTGTCAGAATGATATGGCACAACTTAACACTAATCTACAAATGATATCTGTCCCACACTCGGTTAAGTTTAATCTTTTCTAATGTCTAAAAAAGACCAATTAAGGTAACAATGCAGCGTTATTTAAGCTCACCAATTTCTTTTTGATGTTTTTGAACAAAATCATAAGCCTTCCTAAGAAAATCTGCAAAGTCCTTCCTGGAATCGTAAATCTCCTGAAGCTGATCAAGAAGAGGACGGCCATCGACATCAGTTTTCTGCCATTGAGTATAAATGTGGGGCTTATGGGGAAGAACTTTCTGAATTCTAGGGTCTGAAAGAACAGCCAGCGGAACCATCTCACTTAATTTCCAAGAAAGATAAGGTCCTTCATAGTGAGATTTTGGAATATCGGGGAAAACAGCAGCCAACTTGTCAAAGTATAAGAAGTGAAGAACTTCATGGGCACTTATTCTCCTCATTTTCTCAGAAGTACTCTTATAATAAACATCAAACACTCTTTTATCCAGAAATCTCGGACAGATCATATTCATTGAGACTCTGGCGGCAATATACGGAGCACCAGACCAAGGCATCTCAACAACATCAGAAAGAGCTTTCAAGAAAGAGGCATTAACACTATCCCAAGATTTTTGAAACCTTTGAGAAGTAGCTTCCAGGTTATCGCGGGAAAGGGAGTACTCCCTCCGAAAGTATTCATCAATCACTGCCTTTCTTTTTTTAGGATTAGTAGCTCTTTCAAGAGCCCTTTCCAATTCAGGATATTCATGAAGAAGAGCTTTGCTCCAAGGATGATTGACGGATAAGAAGTCCTGGAGACCTTTAAGCATACTATCAAGAGGAATAACACTAAACTTAACTCTTGGAATCATAGAACAATCATAGAAACAGAAGTATAAAAAGTTAACATGATTGACAAAAAATTCCTAAAATAATCTTTCTCGTCCGCTAGTAATATTTAAAACCCTTCATTTCTCCAAATATTAATGAACAAGACAGACAAGACGGATAATAAAAGCAAAGAATCTGATAACGAAAGAACCGCCAAATCCAACCTTCTTCGCAAGAGCGAAGAAGCGAGCGGAGAATCAGTAAGAGGCTACGACTTTGACAAAGGAATTAATTATAATGAAATTATTGACAGCTATGCAACTACCGGTTTTCAGGCAACACATTTAAGCAAGGCTATAGAAATAATCAATGAAATGATTAAGGAAAGGGCATTTATCTATTTAGGTTATACTTCAAACATGGTGAGCAGCGGCCTTCGCGATGTTTTTAGGTTTTTAGTCAAGCACAAGATGGTGAATTTCCTCGTCACAACAGCCGGAGGAATTGAAGAAGACATAATTAAATGCTTGGGAGACTTCAAAATAGGAGACTTTAAGGCGAGCGGAAACGAATTAAGAAAGAAGGGAATTAACAGGATAGGAAATATCTTCGCTCCGAACAATCGTTATATAGAATTTGAAGAATTCTTACAGCCAATACTTGAAGAATTATATCAAGAACAAAAAAGGACTGGAAGGATAATATCATCTTCAGAAATTATTTGGAAACTCGGAGAGAAAATCAATAATGAAGAAAGCATCTACTACTGGGCTAATAAGAACAAAATCCCTGTCCACTGCCCGGCAATAGGCGACGGAGCAATAGGAGACAATATTTATTTCTTCAAATTCAAGCATCCCGAATTCAAAATTGACATAACTGAAGACATAAAGACAATCAACGATACCACGATGGGACTAAAAAAATCGGGACTAATAATTTTAGGAAGCGGAGTTATAAAACATGCAATATTAAACGCTAATATGCTTAGAAATGGTGCGGACTACGCTGTTTACATTAATAATTCCCAAGAGTTTGACGGAAGCGACGCGGGCGCGCTTCCAGACGAAGCTGTAAGCTGGGGAAAAATCCTCCCTAACGCGAAATCAATCAAAGTCTTCGGAGACGCAACGATATTATTTCCGTTGATAGTTGCGAAGACGTTTGCGGGAAGAAATAACTAGCGAAGACCCAGTCTATCTACGCGAGCAACATTCCTCAAAATTGTCTCAGATACTAATCTGTCTAATTTAGACCCTCTTTCTAAACCTTCTTGTAATTTAACCATTAATTTAATACGCCATAATGTCCATTCCATGTCCTCACTATTCCTTCTTTTATCCTTTAACAACTGAGGTCTTCCTTTACTAACAAAGCTTTCTAATTCTGAAGCATAGGCATTACTTTCTATTACTTCTATTAGTCCCAAAATTCTATGAAAACTCTGAAGCTTGTAGGTGGCATCATACGAAGTCATCATTGACGGATTGAGAGTAGAACCATCAATCAATTTCACACCATCAACAGCATCTTGAGCATGAACATATTCATGATCAGCAATAACAATGACTAATCCTTCTGGAGTATAATCATTAAGGGCTCTAACAGTAACGTGAACATCAACAAATGGAAGCGAACCAAACTGCTTATATCTTGCGCTTGTAGAAACTGTAGAGCTGATTGTTTTAGGTTTATAAACAATTCTCCTAACAAATTTACACGGATGCTGGACAAGAAAATCATCAAGAAAATCCTGCCTAGGAGATACTGGCACCGAGATAGTCATTGATTAATTCATAAAAGGTAGTATTAAAGAATTTGTATAAATCAGTATTACTCAATAACTTCTTCCCACATATGCTGAATGACGCGCCTGCTGATTGCAGAAAGTGCATTTCTTGGCGCTCATTGATTTTGGCTGGTCAAGAGGATACATGAGAACTTTCAATCCTTCAGCTTTAGCCCTGATTTCATCCTCGCAATCCTTACCACCGCAGACATTCGTTAATACTGTAAATCCCTCACCTACTAATTTTATTACTTCTTTTGAATTATCATTCTTCTTTAGCCTTGCATTCATAGATTTTTCGGCAGAAGAAAATAATTCGTTATGAATATCCTCAAGAATTTTAGGTACTTGCCTCTTCAAATCAGAAATTTTAATAGTTAATTTTTCTCCGGTATTCCTCTTAACGGCTACGACACTCTTATTCTTAAAATCCTTAGGCCCTATTTCAATCCTCAAAGGAATTCCTTTCAATTCCCACTCGTTATACTTCCATCCAGGACTATAACTTTCACGATCATCAAGAAAAGAATCAAAATCTTTCAAGTCACCATTAATTTTCTTTGCCGCTTTAAGAACTTCTGATTTTGACTCATCATTATAAATTGGAACAATAACAACTTTATTATAAGCAACTCTTGGAGGCAAAACAAGGCCCTTATCATCGCTATGAGTCATGACTAATGCTCCTATAAGCCTCGTTGAGAAGCCCCATGAATTCTGCCATGGTAGAATTAACCCCCCGTTCCGGCCTAGTGGCTTGATACCAAAAGATTTTGCGAATCCTTGGCCAAGGTTGTGAGAAGTGCCGCATTGCAATGATTTTCCATCAGGCATTATGCTTTCAATAGTTGTTGTGTAGAAAGCTCCAGCAAATTTTTCTTTTTCGCTCTTCATGCCCATCAGAACTGGAAGAGCTAAAAGCTCTTTGCATAATCTAGCATACTCCTGAAGATAATTTAGCGTTTCCTTGTCGCATTCTTCCTTAGTTTCGTAAACACAATGACCTTCCTGCCAGAGGAATTCTCGAGTTCGCAAGAAAAGACGCGTCGTCTTAGTCTCCCACCTGATAATATTTGCCCATTGATTAATGCGGAGAGGCAAATCCCTATAACTTCTGAGCCATTTAGAGTAAGAATCATACATTATTGTCTCGCTTGTTGGACGGATAGCTAATCTTTCACCTTCGCCGTTTTCATCACCATTCTTATTAGCAATCCATGCTACTTCCGGCTGGAAGCCGTGAGCATGTTCGCTCTCACGCTTGAAAAAACTTTCAGGAATAAGCAAGGGGAAATAAGCATTTCTAACATTCAAGACTTTCAAGCGCTCATTAAAATAATCCTGTATTTTCTGCCAGATGTAATAAGCATTAGGCCTTATAACCATGAAACCCTTGACTGGAGAATAATCGGCAAGCTCCGCTTTCTGAATAACTTGAGGATACCACTCAGAAAAATCCTTTGACTTGCTAAAAGTAATGCCCTCACTTGAACTCTTAGACTCTTTTTTATCCCCGCTTTTAGCCATGATTTAACAACAGAACAGGATTTTATAAAGGTAATGTGGAGAAGTTTTTAAAGATACCTAGCATCAATAAACTATGTCTGAAGTAATCTACTCAGATCATTGCAAAAAGAGAATGATGAGAAGAGGCATTGAAGAATGGGAAATTGAACATGTTGTTAAATATCCAGAATATATTAAGAAGTCTATAGATGGAAGAAAGGTAGTCGTTGGTGAAGCAAAGGATAGAAAGATAAAAATTGTTTTTATTGAAGAGCAAAATTATAAAAAGGTAGTAAGCGTGATGTTCCTATGAAGATTGAATATGACTCAGATGTTGATGCAGCATATATTTATCTAGATGAGTCTCCGCAAGCCAGAGCTGAGAAAACTATTGAATTAAATGAGAATATTATTGTTGATTTTGACAAAAATGGAAAATTGATAGGCATTGAGATTTTAAGCGCCAGCAAGGTTCTCCGGGATAAATCCACCCTATCTACTAAAGCGATTTCTGCTTAACTATCTTCCACATACAATTTTTAAACACTCGAGCATAATCAACTATAGGTCAGGACCTATAGTTCAACGGATAGAATAAGCGGCTTCGGACCGCTTGATCGAGGTTCGATTCCTCGTAGGTCCATAGGAATCGAAAATAAAAGAGGTAAAATATGGCAAATCGCAAGCTTTTTAAACTTAGAAATATTGATGTAGCCAGAATGTTCCCCAGTGATCCGCAAGGGTCGCTGGATGCTTATTTTTACAATTATTGGAGGTTTTTCTAATGGAAGAAGAAACCTTAGTTTTTCTTGATGAAGGATTCTTGGATAAACTGACAAAATTTCTGGACGGGGGAAAAAGATTAAAATTTGACAAGTTTAAGTTTGCTGAGAATATAGCTAAAAAAAGCAATCTATTCTGCAAGCATCTCTTTTATTATACTTCTCCGCCATTTCAATCAAGCCCGCCAACATACGAACAAATAATAAGAAAAAGAGGTTATGATAATTTTATTAATGCTCTATCGGGTGATAAAAGAATTACTATAAGGCAAGGAAGATGCCAGAGAATTATAAATGATAAAGGTGAAATTGAGTATCATCAAAAAGGAGTGGATATTTTATTAAGCATCGATTTAGGCCATATAAACGAGGATTTCCCAGAAATTAAAAAGATAATTTTAGTTTCTTCAGACACTGATTTTTGCCCAATTATAAAAGACATTGGCGGCAGGAATAATATAGAAGTAATTTTATATTCATACTTTGATAGAAAAAGAAACTCAAAATTTTCTTTGTCAAACGAGCTTATAAAATGCTGCTCCGAATATAGAAAATTATCTAAAGAGGATTTTATTATATCCCAATTAAACAGAAAGCCAAATTAACATATGCCCCAACAAAAATCCAATTTTGCATTAACGATGCAGGCAATAGCTGCGCAGAGCGGGACTATAATCGGGGCGGGATTCCTGGGAATGCCATACGCTCTGTCAAGATCAGGATTCTGGATTGGATTCGCCTACATCTTAGGAATAGGACTAATAATGCTGTTAGTTAATTTGTACTATGCCGAGATAATTCTTCGAACAAGCAAAGTACACCAGCATCCAGGATATGCAGAAAAATATTTTGGAAAGAAGTGGAAGAGAATGTCATTTATAGCGCTGATGGTGGGAGCTTACGCAATGTTCCTCGCGTACTTGATAGCTGAAGGACAAAGCTTATCAACATTATTTTTCGGAAATACGGGTTATATAATGGAGTTCGGGACATTATTCTTCATATTAATGTCTTACTTAAGCATCAGGGGAATGAAGGCTTTCAGAAAATACGAGCTCTTTGGAAGTTTGTTAGTAGTATTGATAACCCTCCTTCTTTTTTATCAATACTACCCCTCAATAAATATTGACAAGCTGCCAAAGTTCAACCCAGCATTCATAGGACTGCCATTCGGAATAATATTATTCTCCTTCTTGGGAATTGATGGAATACCAGGAGTGAGAATGATACTTGCCCGCAATGAACGCTTAATGAAGCGCTCAATTATTATCTCAAGCTTAATACCAATAATAGTCTACGCTGCATTCTCGCTAGTAGTTGTTGGAAGCTTTAGTAATATACCGCAAATAGCGACGTTGGCATTGGGAAAGCTATTCATAATATTAGGAGTGTTGAGCATGTTCACTGCCTACTTCTCAACAAGCCTGACTCTAAAAGACTCATTCCAGATGGATCATGGGCTTCATGGAATAATAGCATGGTTCTTCGCTATATGCCTGCCATATGTGATATTTTTGGCAATAGTGAATTATGGATTTCTGCAATTCGTTGATGTTCTGGGAATAGGAGGTATAGTGCTTGGAGGGTTCTATGTGATAATGACTCTGACAATGGTTCACAAAGCAAAAATTCACGGCGACAGAAAGCCGGAATTCTCGACGGTGAGCAATTGGGCAATAAGCACAGCAATAACGCTAATATTCTTAGCTGGGATAGTATGGACGATAATGCAAGTGGTGAAATAGAAGTGTAATATGGAAATAAGAGAAGTGAAAGGATTTCTAGAAAGACTAAATAATGATAATATTTCCTTTGACAGACATTTTTATAAAAGGCTTGGTGAGAGGCCAATCAATGAAGGCATGGTTAGGAGCTTCATTCTGCAAACTAGCAAGCTTGAAAAGATTGAACTTGGAAAAGAAAAAAGCAGGTTCAAGCTCTGGTTTAAAATGAGCAACAAATATTCTTTAGTTGTAATTATTGAGGCATATGAAGAGTCAAAAGGCTTAAAAGTAATAAGTGCATGGAATACTTATAGAAAATGGCAAGACAAATTAAGATTATAGACTACGATTCCGAGAACGACGTCTTCTATATATCAAGAGGGGACAAAGTCAAAGCCTCGCTGGATATTGGAGACTTTGTTCTAGATGTAAATCATGATAACCTAGTCTGCGGCATAGAAATAATGGATGCCAGTGAGAATCTTGGAATTAGCGGGGAAGAATTGGAAAATATTGCAAGCATTAGAATGTCTGTCACTTACAAGACCAACCACGTCTATGTATTGCTGGTTATAATGTTTAAGAAAGAAGAAAAAGAAGTAAATATACCTATTCCTCTGACAATTGATTTAGGGCACAAGACTCCTAAGAAAGAGATATTAGTGTACAACTAAGTTTTTATAATGGAATAACCACGTAGAATACACCATGAAGAAATTAGAAACTGAAAAATTTCAGGGAAACCATTACGAAATTGGAAAACAGCAAGGAAAGATATACAAGAAAAGAGGTATGAATCTTAAAACTATGAAGATTAATTATGAAGATTACCAAAAACAGTTAGCAATATACAAAAAACACTACCCCGAAATGCTTGATGAATTAAGAGGAGTGGCAGAAGGATTAGATGAAGATGAAGAAAGGGTTATGGGCTGGTTCATAACAAACGAACTTTCATGGATAAAAAAGTTATTTGATAAAGGAAAATCGTGCACAATATTCAGTTATAAGATTGGGAAGAAATTATACGTTGGAAGAAACTACGACTGGTTGCCAGAAACAGAAAGAGTTTTTGAAATTTACAAATATCATCTCAAGGAAGGAAATTCCTTTGTGGCAGTAACAGACGGAGCTTATGGAGGAGAAGCGGGAAGCAAAAATAATAACTTGTATTACAACCCTGATGATGCAATAAACGATAAAGGATTATTTATTGGGCTGACATTTGCATACTCTAACAACTGGAACTATGGGCTGCAATGTATTCATTTCACAAAACTCATAGCAGAAACGTGTGAGACCGTTGAAGAAGCAATAAAAATATTCAAGAAAGTGCCAGCATGCTCGCCAAAGAATTATTTCATAGCAGACAGATATGGAGACAGCGTAATTGTAGAGCATACATCTAAGAAATTCAGGATATTAAGGCCAAAGAAGGGAGTACTAATACAATCAAACCACTATGTTGATGAAGAGTTAGCAAAACAAGACATGGTTCTTGAAAGAGTACCTTATCACAATACATTTATAAGGTATTTTGAGACTCTTCAAAGTATTAATCTTGCCAAAAAGAACTTTAATTTTAATGACCTAAGCAAAGTTATGACAAGAAATGGCTCTTATACATGCCAAAACTTCCCAGGAATAAGAACAATATGGTCATTATCACCGGATATGACAAAAAAGAACTACAAAATGCATTACGATTTATTCGGAAAAAGAAAGACGATTAAATTGTCAATATAATTTTCACTTCAACCCCTCCGCAAACAGCCTCTTGAATTTTTATATCAATTTTATCCCGTTCTGAAGAATTTCCCTTACCAAAGGGTCTCTTTTATTTTTATGAAATTCCTTTGTGAAAAAATGTAACTCAATTTTCTTTTTAAAGAACTTGTCAAGTTTTTTAGCTGCCTTATTAACTAATTTTCTGTCAACTTCATCAGAGATTACCGCTATATCAATGTCTGATTCTTCAGTAAATATAAGTTTTGAATAGCTTCCAAAGAGATAAACATCACCTATATCCCTAATCCTTGACAATTCAGAAACAATATCAAGCATCATGAAATATTCCTTAAAAGGAAGCTGCTTTAACTTGTTATAGCTTTCTGAAGCATAGTTTAACAAAATTCTGGTTTCATTATTGTTAAAGTTCAGAGAGATAAACCCATTTTCCTTAGAAAGTATCTTCAGATTCAGCAGCAGTGCCAGAGTTTTATCCAGCACAATATTATTAATGCCCGTCTTTTCCTGCATGACCTTTCTTCTTAGTCGTATCCCAGGAGAAGCTGAAAAAACAGTCATAATTTTTAGCACATTTCGGTCAAGAAACCCAATCATTTTATCAACTCCCGGATTTTTTCCAGATAGTTTACAACTGCACTAAAGAATTCTCTTGCTTTCTTCTTATATTCTTCCCTCATAAAAGCCGTGTCGGTATAATACTGCATTTTCGTTCTTTCATTTTTTGCCTCTTCAAGATCGCTTGCCAGATTCAAGAATTCTTTATATCCCTTCTCTAGCTGAACGGCAAACCAGCGGTTTTTTATTACCTGTTCTAAAACCTCAATTGTGGTTTTGTGAATTTTAAAATCAATCTTAATCCGGAATTTTCTTGCAAGAAGAAGCTTAGTAATATCATGCATTGCGTAATAACCAGAGATTATACTCCATCTTGGAAATTCTTCAATATCTTTCCTACTATGCCTTATGTTCTCCCTCCAGGAATTTTCAAAGAAATTAGTATATCTCTCCAGCTCCAGTTCGTTAATCCTGCTTATTCTCTTCTTCTTGAATAAGGTATCTATATTTACCATATTATAGAATTTAAAGCTTAAGTATTTAAATACTTTACTATTTTATAGAATTATAATCTCTGCTAACTCATTAATAATTTCTTAAACTTTTCCTTAAACCTCAAAACATCCTCTGCTGGCATACTGCTGCCGACGGCATTCTTGTGGCCTCCACCAGTAGCACCGGCGATTTCTTTTATGGCTTCTGTGGCTGGCTTTAAGATATCCCGCTTTGAGCGGATTGATATATTTGCCTTTGAGCCGGTAATATAACAAACAATAATTGTCTTATCAGAAAATTTATGAAATAATTCGTCAGAAATATCTGCGGACATGCTCATATCCCCCCCATACTGGAAATAAAGAAGGTTGTTTTCTATGGGAGAATTCATGGCTTTAGAAATTAATTCCTGGTACTTCCTATTAATAAATGAAAATCTTTCAAGAAGAGTGTTCTTAGCTGATTCCTGAAAAATATCTGACGGGGACTTAACAGAGCAAAGAAATTTTATTGAAGAAATAACATTGGTAGTCCTGTCCTTGAGTCCAAAAGAGAAAATCATTCCTATTTTACCAACCTGGGTTTTGTAACGCCCGTCAGAAGCATCCTTGACTTGCTTCCAGAAATCAGGATATTGAAAATATAATTCTTCCGAGAATTCAGGCAAATAGGCATCAGCCAAACATCCAACCATTGCAATCCACATGTCTTCTTTTCTCTTAGTAACGAGCCAGGCCCAGTAAGTAGTGGGCTCTGAAGATTGGTGCTTAGAATTTAAAGTTCTTAAAGGATTAAAATATTCAACACCCTCCAAATTTGAAGGAACTGGAACATCATGATGATCAATCCAAACAATAGGAATATTCTTTTTTCTGACAATATCTAAAAAATCCGGAGAAACCATGGCCTTATCAAGAATGAAAAGACAATCAGGGTTTAGCTCATCAATCTTGCGGGCATAAGAAGCCTTGAGTTCGGGAAATGACTTCACTGGAAATCCTTTTCCCCTGTCAATAAACCGGCGCAAAAGAAGGAAAGCGCAAAGCCCATCGGTGTCGTTATCAAACAGAAAGAGAGGATTCTGGCTTTCTTCAAGACGCCTGCGAATAGCAGAGATTTGATCAACAGTTAACATAGAAGAAGAATTGGCAAACAAGATTGATAAATGTTTGCAGCCAAAAAATTGACATTCGATAATTTTAAAAGCCTCAATCACCTATATTTTTATTCATTTTATAATCAATAAACATTATCTCTTATGTTTCTCGTAGTGTAAAAATTCCTGTCTTTGAATTTTTATCAATTGATAAACACTATCTCCTGTGTTTTTCATATTCTCTTTCAATATCCTTTAATGTATTAGCATCTTCTACTTTCTTATCTGGCCTTATGACTTTTATTCTTGGAAAACGCAGGGCGTATCCTGAACTATAAGTTGGCGATTTTTGTATGTTCTGGTATTGTACCATTGCGACTATTTTTGGCTTTACTATTACTTCTCTTCCTTCTTCTTTTTCAATGAGAGGTTTTAGGAGTTTTGTCATTTCCTCAAAGCTCAGGCCAAGCTCGCTTTTTTCTTTCAGGCCTGTTGATACCTTCCCTACTTCAAGAAGCTCTCCTTCTCTGCCTTTACCTGCCAAGCATGACACGCTATATGACGTCAGCCATCCTCCGCGTTTTCCTGTTCCATATTCAGCCTTCGTTATCACCAAGTCAAATTCATCTGCTTCCGGCTTTAGCTTAACAGCATATCCTATCCTCGCTCCGGGCTTGTAAGGAGAATCCAAGTTCTTTGCCATAACTCCTTCTTCTCCGGTCTCCAATGCCTCGCCGTAGAATTTCTCAACTTCTTTTTCATCGCTTGTTATTATCTGCTTTGCGAGTGAAACTCTGTATTTTTCTGTTTTGACAGTTCTTTCAAGCCTCTTTCTTCTTTCTATAAAGGGCTTTTCAAGGAGGCTTTCTCCGTCGATGTAAATCAAGTCAAACAAAACCAGTTCAACCGGAAGCTCTTTCTCAATCTTTTCAATGTTGTATATTCTCTTAATTCTCTGGCTTATATCCTGGAATGGCATGTATTTCTTTGTTTCAGGATCATAGCCTATTGCTTCTCCGTCAACTATCGCTGTTTCTGCCTTGATGTATTTCTTTGCGTACTTTACTAAGTCTGGGAATTGCCTGCTCACCTCTTCAAGGCGCCTTGTGTAAATTGTAATGTTTTCCTTATTCTTGCTTATTATGACTCTAAAGCCGTCATATTTATATTCAAATGCTGCCGGTTTTCCTACAATTCTGAATGCATCTTCAATGCTGTCTGCTTTAGGGAAGAGCATTACTTTTATGGGCTTTCCAGGCATCAGGCTCACTTCCTTCAATTTACTCACGCCCTCGCAGGCATAGTCAAAAACCAGCCCAAAATCAATTGTTAAGTCATAAGCTCTTTGAAGCAGTGCTTTATCTTCTTTTGTTTTTTCATCATTTGTAAAACAGGAATCAAATATTGCATCTCTCAATATCCCTCCCTTCACCCCGACTCTCATGTCTGACAGCAGCGTTCTCACTATGTATTTTGCTTCTTCCGGCGTCGCTTCTGATAAAAGCCCCGTTATTAATGAGAGTTTTTTCTCTACAGTTCCCTTCCCTTCAAATCCGGGCAGTTTTCTGAAATTGGTTATTATATTTTCTACTGTTAATTCTCTTCCGCCCGCTATTTTCTTCCTGTGCGCTATAATATCTTCTGCTACTTCTCCAAGGTCTCCTCCCGCTTTCCACTTCTTCACTACTTCCTCCTTGCTCAGCCCTCCGGCAAGAGCTAATGCTTTAACAGTCAGCTGTTCACTCACCCCAAGCACGCCTGCTTCGCTCTCCGGAAAGACATTTCCCTGAAGAAGATAAATTATGTCTCTTCTGTTTCTTTCTCTCTTTATTCCTTTGAGGAATTTTGCTATTATTTCGGTCTTCTCAAGCTTCTTCGTCGTGCTTTCAAGCCTTGAGTAAATCCCGCAGAGTTCAGAGTATTTCATAATATAACTTAAACAAGCTTATTTAATTAATTTTGCGAATTTAGTACGGTAGCCAGTTAGTTGTTCTTGCCCAAGCCGGGATATAAAGTCTAGTAGGCGCCCATTAAATTCCTCAGCATTTTTTATAGCTTTCTCTGTGTCTTCCTTGATTATCTTAAAACCAACATAATATTGCTTATCAATTCTTTCAGATTTGGCTAGGATTATATCGGAGTTATCTAAGTCAAAGATTTCTTTCATTAAAATTACTGAGCCCATATGGTTCTCGCATTTTATTCCCGTCTTAAAAAGAAGGGAAGTAAGCATATGATACATGCTGTAATAAGTTGAAGCCACAGCTTCTGCAAGAAGGCCGCTTTTAAGCAGTACTCTTGAAGCAGTCAGGCTATCCATAGATTTATTTATATCTGCTTCCCTGATATTCTCATTAGGCTCCACAAGCTGGAGCTTTTTATTCTTTCTCAGTTTATTTAAAAAATTTATTCCTCTCATAATATCTCTCAAAGCCTTTTATTATTATATGATTTTTTTCTATTTCTTTTATTAGGAGGCTGGATTTATCATACTTTCCTATTTTAACGCTCAATTTGCTGTCCAAAAGCCGGATGTTGTCCCTTAAATCCCTGTTTTGGGTTTCAATATAAATGTCAATGTCGCTGTCTTTTCCGGCGAGTCCCTTTGCGTAACTTCCAAAAAGAACGGCCAGTTTTATTCTGGAGTCTTCTTGTATTTTGTCCACGATTATTCTTAGAGAAGGGTATCTACTGAGAAGCTTGACCAGCTTATAATTTTCAGATTTAATTATGTAAGATCTGGCTTCAGCAGTTTTCTTTAAAGAATATACTTTATTTTTACCTTTAATTTTATAATCTATAACGTTCTCTTTCTCCAATTCTTTAACCTTTCTCATGATAGTCATTGGATTAGTAAATAGCTTCTTGGCAATTCCCCTTATGTGATTTTCTTCATTAGCTATATCTGCAACTATCTCAAGCTTGTAGTCCTGTTTGTAACTTTTTTGTTCCATATGTAACTTAATTGTTATATGATTATTTAAAGCTTTCGCATAGTTCAGAGTGTTTCATAGTATTTATTAATATAAAGAGCTTTTAATACTTAGAATGATAACTAAGATTAGCCTTTTTGAGAAGGTTGCTGTTAATATTTTTGCTCCAGCTGTTTATATTATCTGGAATATTGATAGTGAGGAAGAATGTAGATTCAGGGATGTTCTCCGCCAGCATGTCCAAGATTATCGTGATATTTTAGCTCATTATAAGAACAATGTTTCCCTGAGTGAAAGTGCCTCTTATAATTATAATACTATCTGCGGCTATCTTGCAAGAGGGGTTGCCAAGGCCAGAATGTGCTTAGAAAAAATAGTTTAAGACTCATAATACTTGCGAGAGTCCGCTCCCCGTTGCTTCGCAAAGCCAGTCTCACTTCATAGCTAAATTTATTAAGATTTACCTTCCTCTTCTCTCCCACGCCCTCAGGGAAGGCCTGACCTTGAGTTCAGGGCTTCTGTGCCTCAATCCGCGCGCCTTTTTTCCTGCGCTTGTTAATCCTCTGTAAACTCTGTTCTTATTAGTTCCTCTAATTATCCAGCTTATTGTTGGATCGCTTATTATCTCCGGCTTTGATGGGTCAATCATTATAACCTCATAAAAATAATGCTTTCCGTCCTTTCCTAAATTATATGAATTCAGAACTTCAAGGTTCGTGAATTTTTTCTGTGCCCTCTGCTCGGCAACCCACTGGTAATTCATTTTGAGAGTGAGGCGAACTGTCATTCTCTTTGAACGCCTGCCCCTTCTCGGCCTTGGCTTCTGCCTTCCCCCTCTCATAACTCTTACTCTTGCAATTATAAAGCCCTTCTTGTCCTTGTATCCGAGTGTTCTTGCTCTTCCAATATCTGTTGGTTTTTCAACTTTCACGACGCTGTTGCCCGCGCGCCAGTCAATCATTCTTTCTCTCAGAGAATTTCTTAAAGATTCCTTGATATAATAATAAGCGTTTGCCATGTTTAGTTAAGAAATAAATGGTTTAAAAACCTTAACATGCCTTTGCATGTTGGGGTCTCAAAGTCAGCATTACAAGACTTTGAAACTTTGAGATTGCCTGGATTTTTGAATATCCCGCCGTTTTTAAGAAGCTTTTCTAAGGCTGTCAATTCTTCTTGCAAGTCTTGCCTGGAAGAAATACTTCATCATTCTTCTTCCAGTTTCAAAAGAAGTTCTACCAAATGTCATCATTCCGTCTCTATGCCCGCCCATCCCAAATATCCCTGTATCTCTTACTCTTGTATCCCCGTACAATCTCTGCACTTCTTCGGCCATTTCGGGAGTCCCACATTTTACATCCTCTCTGGTCATAGGTATGTCAAATCTTCTGCAGTAATCCCACATTACCTGAGAATGAGAATGGAATACAAAATTTATGTCCGGGCTTGCCCGGTACAACGCCCAATGAGTGGGTGATTCAGAAGAGGCCTCTATTGGGCCTTTAGCAATGAGCCTGTCATCGGCGGGGTCATACATGATTACTCTGGAATAATGGCGGCCATCCATCAGCGCTCTTCCTCCTGTTTGAGAGCCAGTGACAATAAAACCTCCCTCCCTGCATCTTCTGCTTACATTGCCGTATCCAATTCCGGTTGGATATACTCCTATCAGCTCTTCCTGGTATAATAGCATTCTCCATACTTCGAGCTCTGCAATGGCCCTAATCTCAAGCGGTCCGGCGGGTATCAATTCCTGATGAAATTTAATTACTCCGTCAACACTATCTTTTTTCATTATATTAAAATTGTTAAATTTTTACTTATCAAAAACTTTAGTTTTTGATTAATTATAGAGAAAAACAACATTAAAATACCTTGCCTTTTTGTCCTTTCTTTTTTTTATCTTTCCCTGAAGCATGAACGACTCTCTCATAACACTCTTCTTTTAGGAATTCATCCAGCGATTCTATTCCATGATCATAGGACTCAAGCCTTCTATTATAGGAATCACTGATAACAGCTATCCTTTTTTTATCCCCCTCATAATGAGTCCTGATTCTTATTATCTCCTCACTCCTCCATCTTAATTTTACCTCCACTACTTTCCCAACTATCCTGCTCAAATCTCCAGCCACCATTGGATGCTCATCAACGTAATACATGGGGTTTTGTCTTAAAATTCCAAGTATTAAAGCGAGTTTAGTTTCAGCATTCTTGTCAAGCCGTCCTGTCTTTGGCATAATTTAATGACTGAAAATCAGTTTATAATGATTTATATCCTCAATTAAGAATTGAGTCAGACTGGCGAGATAAGGTATAAAACGAGAGACCAAAATATTTCCTCGTTGCTTTTTGTTCTCTCGAATATAACAACTGACAATTTGAGGAATTATTTAAGTCAGTTGCTATAAAAAGAAAATGAGCCTGCGAGGATTTGAACCTCGGACCCCTGCCTTTCTGATTGCTTAAAGTATCAGAGCAGTGCTCTGCCGGGCTGAGCTACAGGCTCATTCACATTAAAGTTTATAGAAGCTGATTTAAAATCCTTTCTATGAAGCCTATGTTTAATTACTAATGAAGAATAATAAAGGAGTATAAATTCTTTAATCCTTTTAATATTCTAATGAGTACTATAAATGTTTCTGCTCCTAAAGAGCCTGCAGGGAGAAGGGCTGTTCTTATCGATGTTAAACATTCTAATCTCTCCTGCGAGCCTCAAGGCCTGAGAAGATTATTAGTTGATCTTGCTCATGAACTAGGCCAGAAAGTTTACGACAGAATGAAGACTGGCGAATTTCATTTAATATTTTAGTGATTAGTGTAAATTCGCACTAAACTTTTAATGGAGCAATATTAATGAACCTATAATAGCTATAAAATAGCCCATTAGAAAATAATTAATGTATAACAATTACCTGCAACTTAAATTACACCATTAAGCCTCATTAGACGATTTAAACTCATTATAAGGTGTCTACTTGGTCTGAATTATACCCAATCACCAAATAGTTTTTAATCAGCTTCTATTAATTCAAGAACAAGCTTTCCGCCCCTGACAAGCCTGTAATTAGTTATGGGATAATTGAATGGCAGGTTCTTGAAATAGGATTTTCCGTCAGTGAAAGCTTTTATTTCAATCCCGTTCTCAAGCCTGTTTATCACAACGTCACCAAGGCTCTTCACTCCAGGAACTTCTATCTCATAAATTATTTTTTCTCCAAGCCTCCTGACGCTTGACTTCGCTTCTTCTCTTGGAAGCTTTGAGAACTTCCTTGCTTTCTCTGCAGATATCCTGTTGTTTGGAATGACTTCTTTAATCTCCTCAATTTCTCCTATCTCCTCAATGACATTTCTCCCATCTCCTTCAAATCCCCCCCTTGCAGCATCCCCAAATCTCCTTACATTTATTCTTGGTTCTCCATTGCTGGAGGCGGTAATGCTGATGCTTATTCCGGACTGCTTTATGTTCTGAAATGCAGGTTCTTTCTTGATATTGTCTGCAGATTTTATTCTTTTGCTATTTCCATTATTCGCTTCGCGCATGATGCTGTTCATATTTTTCATTATCTCATTTGAAATGTTTCCAAGCAGCGAGCCGAATCCTGGAGGGAACTGTTTTAAAGAGCCAAAATCATCCTTTCCGAGCATCCCATAATCCCTTGGATTGTAATTTCTGCTTAAATCAAGCCCGCAATTTTGGCAGAAATTGCTTTCTTTAGAAGTTTTCTCTCCGCACCTCATGCATTTTTTGCCGAACATATTATCTTTATCAATTTTGTTGCTTTAAATAGTTTATGAATTTGATTTTGTTTGACGAGAAGAGGTTATTTCTGGATAAGACAACATGATTCTTCATAAAAACATTGGTGATTAGACAATAATTGCACCAATAAGTTACCTCAGAACCAAGAATAATTAACTGATAACCTGTAAAACACCAACGTAAGCTGCATGTAAGTGTCTGGCATATTAATTGATATTAAGGTGGTTATTTATAATGAGCATAAAGGCTATTGATGATAGTTATATCAAAAATTAGTGCGGAATTTAACTAATCACCAAACATTTAATAATCTCTTCTTCATGCTTTTTCCATGGAAAAACCAGAGATTATTGCCGGCTTGCGTTCAGCTTTAACAAGGGGATATTCTCTGGAATTTGCCAAGAAGAGCTTTGTAAATTCCGGTTACAATCTGCAGGACGTCGAAGATTCTGCTTCTATTCTTGTATCGGGAGCAGGCGGAGTTTCAAGCAGCAGCTTTGCAAATAATCTTATAACTTCTCCTTCGGCAACTCCTTCGGCAGCTCCTTCGGCAGCCCCGCAGCCTCGGGCAATGCAGCAAACAGCTTATCCGGTTGCCATTGCGCCCCAACCGCAATCGCTTGGGCAGCAATCACTTTCTCAATCACCTTCTTTCAGGCCCCTTCCAAGAATTCCTCCGCAGATTGAAAACTATAAAAGAACGACCGACGAGGCGGGAAGGCCGAGAAGGAGAGGGTTGTGGCTCGTTATATTATTAATAATCATCTTTCTTATTGTTCTGGGGGTTCTTGGATTGCTGATTTTCAAAAGAGAACTCGTGGAAAGTATGCTTCAGGGCTGGGGGTTGATATGAGCGTTCCAGCGGAAATAATAGATCTTACCATGATTGCATTGAGCAGCCGCTGGCTTCCCTCTCCAGATCCGAATATTACAAGCGTAAGAAACCTGGACAAACTTCAGGGGCTGTTTCCAGAAACTGATGTTTACCAGCCGGTAGTCTTCAACGAACCAACCTATGAAGATGATTTTGGTTTATATTTAAGGCCAATTAAGGGCTTTAGCGAAGAGGAAGTGACTGTTTTTAACTCTGACAAAGTCGGTTATGACTGCTTCAATTGCAATAAAATAGTTATTGCTTCCCCAATCTTAGAGGCTTCCTATGGTCATATTAGGGCCAGTTGTAGAGAATGCCGAGCACCAATTTCCAGGAAAGCTTGAGAATTTTTTAAGAAAGTTATGTCCGTTCCTTCTGTTTCACGTTAGTTATTAGCTTGATTGACATTATTGGTTCCAGTATTTCTGATATATAGACAACTGCGTTACTTATATGACATGCTTTTTGCAGTTCTCTATCTGTCTAACTGCATCCTTCTTGTAACCTAACCTGTGCAGTTATCCATAATTCTAATTTAGCAATAGATTTATGAAAATCAATTATTAATTTTAATCCGCTTAGTGAACATGAGTAAACTTTTGCCAGCATTTGTCAGCAATTACCTAGATGAACCTGCTATAAAAATTATATCTAACTATAGCCAAGGACTTTAGTATTTCCCCATTTTGTCATTGGCTATTTAGGGAAAGACTTGTGTCTTTCACTATAATGATAGAATTATTCCGATAACTATATTGCTTTTATAATATAATTCATCGGAGATACTTAAGCCATAGATAACTCTAAATACAATGTTCTATCCTTTTCATTATTATGGTCTCTGTTAATCTTAGTGAACTCAACGATTTTCTTGGAAGGGCTGCTCTTTCTACTTATGCTGCTGGCGGAGAAGAAGTTGATCCTGAAGAAACAGGATTTAAGGAATTAGAATTTAAGGATGAAAGTGGAAAATGGTTTTACAAGGATAGTTATTGCGGTTTTTTTCAGTCTTGGGGCAGGGAAGTTGTTTGGCTTGATGGGAAGCCTGTCTGGAATCAGATTTATGGCGGGGGAATGGCCAAAAAATTTCAGGGTGATGCTAATTTTGCTCATGAAACTTTCGATTTTTTGAAGAAGGCATTGTCTGCTGGTGAAAAAAAATCAGAATTTCAGCCAAGAGGTCCTAAATTATTCATTGCTGGTGATTGGCGTTATGTTTGTGATTGGAGCGGTGATATATCAAAATTTAAAGGCTATGAAGAAATATCTTTCAATGGAGAATCTGTCTTCACTCATGATTTTCTTGGAGGATTAGTTGTAGGGAAATGATATCCTTTTAAAATCTTTGAACCTTCCCTTAGAGTCTTCTCTTGCTAAAGCTACATGATCTATTATCATTTCTTCTCTGAATTTTTTACGTCTCAATGCTTTTTTTGCTTTTTCAAATCCTTCCTTAGTTAAGTCTCCAAAAGCGACTGTTAAATGTGGTTTGTAAGGCCATGGTTGCTTGTAAGTGCTGAATCTTTTATCAGTGACTTTATTCTTGATATCGGCTGCTAGCTTGACAAGCTCTGGGGTTTTCTCAATCTTTAAGTAAACAACATAGTGTGTTAAGCCAAGACTTCTTAAGTTATCATGAATTAAAAACTCAAAATCCTTAACTTTGATTTTGAAGGGCTTGGAGTTTTTTGTTACCTCTTGAATGTCTCTAATTAATGAATTTATTGTTTTCGGTTTTTCATCGTCAACTTGTACTCCGTTACCAATAGTTATGTGGGGCTGCCAAGAATCAATACTCTTTCTAGAGCCAGTAACTCTTGCTAATTCTTTTTGAATTTTAATAATTTTATTAGACAACTCTTTGTCACAATAGATAACTAAGGGTAGAAAAGGTTTAGCCATTTTTCATAATTATCTATTTCTTCCTCACGATATGGTAAGTTAATCCGGCTCCTACCACCCCGCTCATTATCACTATGAGCCAGTTCACAATTGTTGAGTTAATAGATATCAGCGCAGTCTTGAAAGCAAACACAGTGAATATATAGAGAACAAAGAACCAGAATATATTGGCGAGAATTTTCCAGTGCTCAATCCTGCTTTCTTCAATTACATTCTTTAAGTAAGTAGCTATCGCAAACCCTGCAACTATTAATATCAATGCTCCTGTCAGGGAAGGGATGACAAGGAGTATTGAGCTTAGCCAGCCCGTCAGTACAGGTATGTTCAATTCTACTAGCGCAAAATTAAGGAACAGGAGGTAGATTGACCATGTGATTACCATTATGAACAGCTTGATGAAGTTGTAAGAGCGCGCCTTGTCCAATTCTCCTTTCTTTGCCATCTTCTTAAGGATTATATTAACCAGCGTCCCAAGTATGACTCCGGCAACAATAAGAACAGCAGCAAATATGAGGTTTGTAAAAAAGTCACCTATGTCTATCTGAAGGATATCCTTTAATAGCATGATTTAAAGAAGTGTTTTATGTTTATAAAATTACTCTTTTTAGTAGAGGTATTGAAGCAGCGAGGATAGTTGTGGTTTCTTGGCTATATGCTTATTGAGTATCTCTGATGGATAATTATTATATCAACATAAAAACAATATAGCTATTGTAAATTCTGATGATTAGAATAATATTTTCTCATAATCTCTGTGATAGATAATTCTAAAAACTTATCATAATTAAAAGAATTATCTATATTAAGAATAATTCCATTATTAATTGGATACTATGTTTATAGCAGGTTCAACCGAGGGTAATTGCTAACAAAAGTTTAATTGTGCTCACTAAGCGGATTCAAATTATTGGTTGATTCTTTAAATCTTTCTGCTAAATTTGGACTGTATCGGAGAGACTGTTATCACAACTATCTTTATATATCAGGCAGATTTTTCATGCCGATATTAAACAGGTTAATCGTAAATATCCCGCTAAACAGAGGTTTAAAGTACCATGCGCTTCGCACACCTTTCTGACTGCCATCTTGGGAGCTGGAGGCATCCGGAGCTTCAGGAACTCAATATGGCCTGCTTCAGGAGAACAATTGACATCTGCATTAAGGAGAAGCTTGACTTTGTCATAATTGCGGGTGATTTGTTTGATTCTCCGTATCCTCCGATAGAAATCCTCAAGGATGCATTCAGGGAGATTAGAAAGCTCAAGGATTCAGGAATTCCGTGCTTCTTCATAGCGGGAAGCCATGATTTCTCTTCCTCCGGAAAAACTTTTCTTGACGTCCTTGAGAATGCCGGGCTTTGCAGGAATGTATTCAATTCCCAAATAAGGGAAGGAGATGAGCACATTTATCTTAATCCGACAATAATAGGAGATGTTGCTATTTATGGATATCCGGGAAAGAAGACGGGGCTGGATGTTCCTGAAGTCAAGAAAATAAAGCTCATTGACGCCCCCGGATTTTTCAAAATTCTTATGCTTCACACTTCAATTAAAGATGCCATAGGAACCCTTCCCATTGATTCTGTAGATGAAACTCAGCTTCCGCATGCAGACTATTATGCTTTAGGACATCTTCACATTGATTACGAAAACAAGAACATAGTATATGCCGGCCCGACCTTTCCGAACAATTTTGAGGAGATAGAAGAGCTTAAAGGAGGAAGCTTCTATATAGTTAATACTCTCCCGTTTGGTTTTAGGAAAATTCCTCTGGAACTAAAGGAAGTAGTCGGGATAGAAATGAAGATAACAAACGCCCTCGTCGCTACTGAACAGGTTTTGTTTGAGCTTGGAAAACACGAGTTAAAAGATAAGATTGTTCTTCTAAGGCTGTACGGGACTCTTGAGAAGGGCGGCCTGAACAACATTGATTTTCTTAAAATATCATCTTATGTTTTAGGCAAGGGTGCTTACTGCTTCCTTAAGAGCACTTCAAAGCTCCTTAAGGAAGAAACAGAGATAAAGATTGGCGACAGCGGAATTCACGCTCTTCCTAATATGGAGGAGGATATAATAAAGAGGTATATTTCAGAAAATAATTCCGGCATGAATAAATTTATTGAGCCATTAATACAAATTCTCTCTTCAGAAAAGAAAGAAGACGAGAAGACAATAGCCTTCACTGACAGGATAATATCTGAATCAAAGAGGGTGTTGAACATAGATGAAGAGCGGGGGGTATCTTGGGGAGGCGTTTTAAAATGATTTTGAAGAAGATTTTTTTGGAGAATATAAGAAGCTATGAACATGTGGAAATAGAATTTCCTTCCGGCTCTGTGCTTCTTTCAGGAGACATTGGCTCCGGGAAAACAACAATACTTCTTGCGGTAGAATTTGTCCTGTTCGGCCTTCAGCCGGGCCAGAGAGGTTCTTCATTGCTGCGTTCCGGAAAAGATTCCGGCAGAGTATCTCTGGAAATTGAGATAGACGGAAAGAACGTAATTATTGAGCGTGGATTGGAGAGGAGCAGCAAGACAATAAGCCAGGAGAATTCAGCAATAGTTTTCAATGGCGTGAGAGAGGAAATTTCGCACTCGGAGCTGAAGAACAGGGTTCTGAAGCTCCTGAATTATCCCGCAGAATTTGCCAAGAAAACAAACCTTCTCTACAAATTTACAGTTTATACCCCGCAGGAGGAAATGAAGCAGATAATTCTTGAGGATTCCCAAACAAGGCTTAATGCCATAAGGCATGTCTTTGGAGTGAACAAGTACAAAAACATAAAAGAAAATATAGCTTTCCTTTCCACTCACCTCCGCGAGGAAATAAGAAACAAAGAGGGAATAATAAGAGATCTGGATTTAAAGAAACAGCAGCTTGAAGAGAGGGGAGAGATGCTGAAAGTCTTGGAGGAAAATCTCAAAGAATCTGAAAGAGTATACAATTCTTCTGTTGCCGGGAGAAAAGAAATAGAAATAGTAATGCGGGAAACTAAATCCAAGATAGATGAGAAAAAGAGACTTGAGCAGGAGATTGAAAAAGTAAAGGTGGCTATTGCCGGGAAAAAAGAGCTTATTTCAAATATGGATAAGGAGATTGCTCTTCTTAGCAAAGAAATAGAAGAAATAAAGAGATTGTCTTTTTCTGAGCAGGAATTAAGGAGGCTTGAGATTGAAAAAAGAGGACTTGAAGATCAGGAAGACAATAAAAGAAAGGAGAATTTTGAGCTTCTATTGAAAGTTAAATCTCTAAAAGCTAAGAATATGGAAATTCTTGCTCTAAAGGAGAGAATCATGAGAATACAATTCTGCCCTATCTGCCTTCAGAGTGTTGATAATGAATATAAGAAAAACATATTCGCAGGATTTGACAAAGACATAGAGAAAAACGCACTGGCTCTGAAGGAAGGTGAAGCCAGCGTAAAGAGATTTGATGATGAGATGAGGCTTATTCTTGATAAGAGGAGGGAAATTGAAAAAACGCTTTCAGAATTTCATCTCATTAGGATGAAGCTCAACAGCATTAAAGATAAAGAAGCAAAACTACCTGATGATGAGAAGAGGAAGGAGAGCGCTGTTAAAGACATAGAAATGCTTTCTTCTCAGGTAGAGCGCCTTAAGGATTCAATAAGGGAGATTTCCAAATATGACGCTATTTTCATAAAGATAGAAGAGGAATTTAAATCGGCTCTGAAAGTTGAGAGGGATGCTGATTTAAAGAGGAGCAGCATATCAAAAGAAATAGAGATAACTAATGACATAATAAAAGAGATGCATGAAGAGATAAAGAAGAAAGAAGATGTCAAGTCTCTTCTTGCAGTAATTCTTGAGATTTATGACTGGCTTGCAAATAAATTTTCTGAACTTATTGCGTTTACTGAAAGAAATGTCATGTTAAGGCTCAGGGAAGAGTTTGCCAAGTTATTCAATGAATGGTTCGGCGTCCTTGTTCCGGAGAATTTCTCTGTTTCCCTTGATGAAGACTTTACTCCCATAATCTACCAGTATGATTACGAGCTTGAATATAATTACCTGTCCGGCGGAGAGCGTACAGCGGTTGCTCTTGCTTACCGCCTCGCTCTCAACAAGACAATTAATTCAATGCTTAGCGACATAAAAACGAAGAATCTGGTTATTCTGGACGAGCCTACAGACGGATTCTCTGAACAGCAGCTTGACAAGATGCGCGACGTCCTGAATGAGCTAAACGTAGAGCAGCTGATAATTGTCTCTCATGAGCAGAAAATAGAGTCCTTTGTTGAAAAAGTGATACGCCTGAGGAAGGAGAAAGGCGCGAGCGTGATTGTTAAGGCGGAGTGATTTATGCTATTGGTTTTTATAGCTTTATTATATTATAATAATTATCGTAAATTCTGATGATTAGAGTAATATTTATTCAGAATCTTCAAGAATGTTAATTCTTGAGGCCTCAAGAAGGTTACTTCTTGACGGACCGTCAAAATCTCTGATTTTGAGGCCTCGAAACATCAAGAACGTGAGTTCTTGAGTGTGTTCAAGATGCA
>Ga0209541_10002044_pt1 | contig 38964 bp, 38 predicted proteins | sample RifCSPlowO2_01_FD_184027 | JGI IMG/M metagenome (GOLD analysis project Ga0209541, IMG submission 184027) | Groundwater microbial communities from Rifle, Colorado - Rifle CSP2_plank lowO2_0.1 (SPAdes) (version 2) | ecosystem: Environmental > Aquatic > Deep subsurface > Groundwater | place...
TTGAAGCGATATTGGACAAAATATCGTTCCAGAAAATTTTCAAAGCCAGATTCGAAAGATAAACATTTTAGACAAAAACCGCATTTCGTAATTCAAGGTATTTTAATCATTGGTGCAGGGACTTTCATTAATGGGAAGAATTTTGATACCGAGTTTTTGTTCAACTTCAACATTATAAATTGCTCTCTTAAGTAAAGTGCCTTCTGGCACTTTTATACCGCAAAATGGACAAAAATTAACAGCGGAAAAGATTGCTCCACATTTGCAGTTATGGAATACATTCTTCCATTGAGAACTCATGAAAAATCTCCTTTTGGAATTTCGTTTCCATTTACGCTCTAAAATAGAGAAGAAAAGTGCTATTTTAGTCTTTCAGACTCCATGCTTTAATTATAAAACCGCTATAAAACATTGTCAAGGTATTTACCATGTTTGTCAATTTTGATATTATTAATTTGTTAATTATTTTTTTAAATAATATGAAAAATTTTGAAGTTATTGATAAAGATGAAATGGAGGAGTATGATTTTAAGCGTATTAAAGAAGGGCAGGATATAGAAGAAGGTGTTTTAGGTAGTGAAAGAAAAAGATATGAAATAAATAAACTTGAAGATTATGTGCCATTTGATGAGGCAATTGAATTGGTGAAAAGAAATAAATTTCAACCAAATGAAAAACCTTTTCCAAAAGATTTAAGACTTCAAATAGCTAACGACTTAAGGGTTTATTTAAGACAATTAGATTATTATACTGCTATTGGTTCTCCTCTTGATAAATTTCATGGTATAGATGCATTCTTGGAATTAAATTTAGGGGGTGATCAAATTATAAGAATAACTTTAGATATTACCTCAAATCCAAATAAAGTTAATCATAAAGCTAATGTGGTATTTCATTGGCCAAAAGATGGTGTAGATCGTAAAAACGATGAAGGAAAAGCTACTTGGGATAAAATTATTGAAGAAGTTTCTTTAAAAATTGAAGAATTTATAAAAATACAGGCACATCAAAGAGGATTAGATATCCACTCTTTAAATGAAGAAGAATTAAAAAAAATAAAAAACTAAAAAGAAGAGTACACTAAAATTAATTTTGATTTTTTAATTTTAAACCTATGTCATCTGTTGATGAAATAAAAAAAATACGACTTCAAAAATTAAAATCCCTGCAAAATGCTGGGCTTTTGGTGTATCCAGCAAAAACTAAAAGAACTCATTCAGTTGCTGATGCGCTAAAAGATTTTACAAAATTATCCAAGAGCAAAAAAACATTGTTTTTAGTTGGTAGAATTATGGCCTTAAGGGGTCATGGAGGAGCCACATTTTTAGACATATATGACGGTAGTGAAAAAATACAAGGACTTATTAAAACAGATAAAGTAGGTGAAAAGGGTTATAAATTTTTTATTGATCATTTTGATATAGGGGATTTTATTGAAATTAAAGGCACTTTGATTAAAACTAAAAGGGAAGAAAAAACTATTGAGGCAGAGGATTATAAAATGCTTTCAAAATCACTACTGCCTTTGCCTGAAAAGTGGCACGGTTTGCAAGACACAGAAGAAAAATTACGCAAAAGATATTTGGATATTTTGTTTAATTCTGAAGTCAAAGAAATGATAAAAAAGCGAGCAGTATTTTGGAATTCTATGAGAGAATTTTTAATTGATAGGGGATTTTTAGAAGTTGAAACTCCAGTATTAGAAATTACCACGGGTGGAGCTGATGCCAAAGCTTTTGAAACCCATCATAATGCATTAGATTTAGGTTTATACCTGCGAATTTCAACAGGCGAGTTATGGCAGAAAAAATTAATGGTGGCCGGTTTTGAAAAAACTTTTGAAATTGGTAGGCAATTTAGAAATGAAGGAATGGATGCAGAGCATTTACAGGACTATACCCAAATGGAATTTTATTGGGCTTATGCCGATTATGAAATGGGTATGAAATTGGTAGAAGAATTATATAAATATGTCATTAAAAAAACTTTTAGTACTTTAAAGTTTAAAATTAGAGGTTTTGATATTGATTTTAGTAAAAAATGGGAAAAGTATGATTATAGAACAATCATTAATAAATACGCCAAGATAGATGTTTTTGAAGCCAGTTTGCCTGAAATGGAGCGTCAACTTCAAAAATTAGGTATTACTTATGATAAAAATGGTTTTAATAAAACAAGGGCGATTGATAATTTATGGAAATATTGTAGGAAAAATTTGTCAGGTCCGGGATTTTTAATAAATTTACCTATTGATGTTTCACCACTTGCCAAAAGAAACGAAAAACCTTTCGGCAAAGCTCAAGGCGAGGAATCTAAAATTGCCCAAAGATTTAATGTAATTTTGGCTGGAAGCGAAATGGGTAATGGTTATAGTGAATTAAATGATTCTGTAGATCAAGAAGAGCGGTTTAGAGAACAAGAAAATTTACGCAAAGAAGGGGATGAAGAAGCCCAAATGTTTGATAAAGATTTTGTGGAGGCGTTAGAGTATGGTATGCCCCCAACCTGCGGTTTTGGCGTTTCCGAAAGACTTTTCTCATTTTTAATGGATAAACCCGCCCGCGAATGTCAGATTTTTCCGTTGATGAAGCCGAAATAAGTATTAAGTATTTCGTATTAGGTATTAAGTATAAAAATTTATGAAAGAAGGTGAACCAAAATTTGAAGATAATAATAAAGAAGAAGAAAATAAAAGAAAATCTGGGATTTCTAAGGTTGTTGGAGTAGATTCAATTCAAGAGCAAGAAATCCAACAACAACTACAAAATGTTTTTGAGAATCAATCTGAGGTAAAAATTTCAGGTGAACTACTAAAAGATTATGAGCAAGAAAAAACTGATGAGGAAAAGGAGATTATAGATTATATTTTAGAAAAAATACCTGAATTTATAAGAGACTATGGAGGAACTTTTTTAAATGTTACCGCAGATCATATCCATATTTTAGATAAAGAAAAAATAGGAGAGGAAGAAAAGAAGAAACTAAGTATCACAAGAGAAAACGGAGGTTACAATTGGCAAAATCAAACAATATATCTTTTGGAGGCACGCCGAGATAGTAAATTATTAAAGACCCAAATGCTTGTTCATGAAATTTTGCATTTTGTTTCTTTTCAGTCCATCGAAATTACAGAGAAAGGAAAAAGAAAAATTAATATAAGGCGCTTAGGGATTGAAATAGGAAGTAAAAGAAAAAGAGAAATTTATTTTGAGGATATTAACGAAGCTATCACAGAAGAACTTGTTAAAAGGTTTGATGAAAAATATTTCGAAGGTTTAAGTATTCTCCATGAAGAATTAAAACATAGAGAAGGCTTTAGAAAAAATAAGACAGAAAATACTGATGATATTTCTAATTTAGAGATAGTAAAAGAAATCGGACCCGGAAATTTTGAAGCAATAGGTTATCGTTACGCATATGAAAAAGAACGGCAATATCTCAATGAAATTATAGAAAATATTTATAAAAATAACCCTGAAGAATTTAATACAAAAGAGGAAGTGTTTAAGATTTTTGGCGAAGCAGCTATGAGTGGAAAATTACTAAAGATAGCAAGACTAATTGAGAAAACGTATGGCAAAGGCTCTTTCAGAATATTAGGAGAAGAAACACAAAGGAAAAATGATTAAAGTCCTCGTTTTTGGCACATTTGATGGACTACATAATGGGCATAAGGATTTATTCCGTCAGGCCCTGAATGTAGAGAAGGGTAAGCAGGCTCATTTAATAGTAGTAATTGCCAGAGATTCAACAGTGATTAAAAATAAAGGCAAACAGCCAAAATTTAATGAAAAAGAACGCCTAAATGAAATAAAATTATCTGGACTAGTACAGGAAGTATTACTGGGTGAAGAAAATCACGATACAAAAAATAGTCAATATGATTTAATCGCAAAAATCAATCCAGACATTATTTGCCTTGGTTATGATCAGTCACAATTTAAAGAAAAATTAGTACAAGAATTGACCAGAATGAATTTAGAAAAGATAGAAATTAAAATATTAAAACCATACAAACTAGAAGTATATAAATCTTCTTTAATTAATAAAATGAACAACTAGTTGGTAGTTGTGATAGTATTACTACATTATAATTTGTGTAACTCTCTAATTCGCGCGAATTAGAGAGTGGTTAATGAATAATTAGTTAATATAAGTAATAAGTAAAAAGTAAATAAAAATAAAAAAGTATTTATAAAATAATGAAAAATAAAGAATTAGTTAAAATTTTTAAAGCATTAAGCAACGAGAGAAGATTGTCTATTGTTATTCATCTTTTTAAAAATAAAGAATTAACCGTAGGGCAAATTAGTGAATTTATACACCTTTCTTTTAAAGCAACTTCAAAGCATTTAATAATTTTATATAATGCAAAATTATTAAATGCGCGGCAAGTTAGTTTAAATAAGTTATATTCTGTTAATAATCAAAATTTCTTAAAACAATTTATAAAGTAGTAAAATTATAAAGTAATAAAACAACTCTCTAATTCGCACGAATTAGAGAGTTGTTTTTGTGGAAATAATTACTAAAATTGTTATTAAGAATTATATAAGAATTATATAAGAATTATTTAAGAATTATATTGGAAATTATAAATAAAGTGTTATAATAAGGAATAATCCGTTGTAATTAATGCTTTTAATAAAATTATAATAAAAACATGTTAGATATTAATAAAATAAGAGAAAATAAAGAAGAAGTTAAAAAAAATCTTTTTAAAAGGCTAAAACCAGAAAGTTTTGATTTAGACCAAATTATTGCATTAGATGATAAAAGAAAAAAGCTCTTAACAGAAGTGGAACAACTGAAAGCCGAAAGAAATAAGAATTCTAAAGTTAAGCCAACTCCAGAAGTTATTGAGAAAATGAAAAAAGTAGGAGAAGAAATTAAAATTTTAGATCAAGAAATTAACAAAACAGAAGAAAGTTTAAAAGTTAAATTATCAGAATTGCCTAACCTAGTAGCCGATGATGTAGTTGCCGGCGGAAAAGAAAATAATAAAGTATTAAGGCAATTTGGTAAAAAACCTATTTTTAAATTTCAACCCAAAAATCATGTTGAGTTGGCAACTGGTCTAAATTTAATTGACTACGAAAGAGGAGTCAAAATGTCGGGCTCGGGTTTTTGGGTTTATAGGGGAGATGGTGCTATTTTAGAATGGGCACTTTTAAATTACTTTATAGATTTTCATAGAAAGAACAAATATATCTTTTTACTGCCTCCATATTTACTAACAGAAGAGTCAGCTTATACATCGGGACATTTACCAAAATTTAGAGATGATTTATATTGGACTGAAGATAAACTTTGTTTGAATTCAACTAGTGAAATGATGGTAGGAAATTATCATAAAGATGAGGTTTTAAATGCAAAAGAATTACCACTAAAATATTTTTCATATTCTGCTTGTTTTCGGCGTGAAGCCGGAAGTTATCGCACAGAAGAACGAGGTATGATTAGGGGCCATCAGTTTAATAAGATTGAAATGTTTCAACTTGCAAAACCAGAAGGTTCTTGGAAGGCGTTTGAAGAAATGCTTAGTAATGCCGAAAAATTAACCAGCGGATTGAGTTTACATTTTCAATCATCACTTTTGGCAGCGGGAGATGCAAGTTCAGCTATGGCCAAAACTGTTGATATTGAAGTATGGATTCCCAGTATGAATATTTATAAAGAAGTAAGTAGTGCTTCAAATGGTTTAGATTACCAAGCGCGTAGGGGTAATATTAAATATCGTGAAGAAAAATCACAGAAAAATGAATTTGTGCATATGTTAAATGCTTCAGGATTGGCTACTAGTCGTTTAATTCCGGCTATTTTAGAACAGTTTCAGCAAAAAGATGGTAGTATTAAAGTGCCAAAAGTTTTACAAAAATATACAGGATTTAAGATTATTAAACCACATAAGAAATGACAGAAAAACAGATAGTAATTAAGGGATTGAATGTAAATTATAAAATATTTGGTGAAGGCAAGCCTTTTTTAATTTTACACGGTTGGCCATCTAGTTCTGATAGATGGGTAGAGGTTGGAGAATCTTTGGGTAAGGAATTTTTAGTGATTGTTCCAGATTTACCGGGGTTTGGTAGAAGTGAAGAGCCTCAAAAAGCTTGGTCTCTTGATGATTATGTTGATTTTGTAAAAGAATTTTCAGAAAAATTACCTGTCCTTCAGAATAGTTTTTATTTATTAGGTCATTCTTTTGGCGGAGCAATAGCTTCAAAATTTGCTATAAAATATAATCAAAAAGTTGATAAATTATTTTTAGTTTCTGCGGCTTGTGTAAGAAGTAATACTATTTTTAAAAAGATATTGGTGAAGATTGCTAAAATGGTGAAAATGTTTTCTTTCGTTCCTTATTATATGCAATTTAGGAAAATTATATACAAATTTATTATTAGAAAGAGTGACTATATTTACCAAAAAGACGGAATAATGAAAGAAACTTACCTTAATATACTTGATGATTTGTCCTATTGTCTTTCATTTATTAAGGTGCCCACTATAATAATTTGGGGAGACAAAGATAGTATAACTCTAATAAAAGAAGCTTATTATATAAATAAAAAAATTGAAAAATCAAAATTAATTATTATTAATAATGGCGGTCACGACTTGCAGATTAAAATGGGGGAGATGTTAACAGGAAAAATATTAGAAAATATATGAATATTTTAGTTTCATTGATTAGTTTGTTTTGGATTACAAGAACAATAAAAAGTGTTCTCTTTTGGATTTATCTTTGGCAATTAAAAGAATATCATACCGGCAGATTTGTTGATCATTTTAGGACCGAAAAGGGTAAGAGGTTAATTTTTGGTTTTTTACCGATTGCTAAAATTGTATTACTCTTACTTATTTTTATAAATAATTATTTTTTATATTTACTACTGTGTTTATATATCATTGAATCATTTTCATTTGCTTATGGAGCTATAAAAAAACAAATTAAAAAGCCCGTTTTTACTTTAAAAACAGCGCTCCTAACAATAATATCTGTTTTAATTATTGGGTTATATTTTCTTTTATTTCAAAACTACGAAGAAGTAGTATTTTTCTTATTAATTTTTGATATTTTAACTCCAGTTATTATTTCTATCATTGTATTATTTATTGAACCAATATTTGTTTTAATGAGAAATAGTATTTTAGAAAAAGCTAAAAGTAAAAGAAAGCGATTTGCTAACTTAAAAGTGATAGGAATAACTGGTAGTTATGGAAAAACATCAACCAAGGAATTTTTAACTACCATTTTATCTTCTAAATTTAATTGTTTAGCAACTCCAGAGCATAAAAATTCTGAAATGGGAATTGCTCAAACTATTTTAGACAGCTTAGATGAAAAACACCAAATTTTTATTGTGGAAATGGGCTCTTATGATAAGGGAGGGATAAAGTTATTATGCGACATAACTAAACCTCAAATGGGTATTGTGACAGGAATAAATCAACAACACCTATCAACCTTTGGATCAATGGAAGCCTTATTTTTAGCCGAAGGCGGTGTAGAATTATTTCAAAGCCTGCCTAAAAATGGATTATTTATTATAAATGGTGATAATAAATATTGTTTAAATTTATACAAAAATACTCGGGCAAATAAAAAATTTTATACATTGCGAGGTGATAAAGTTAGCTCTGATATCTGGGCTGAAGAAATTTCAGTCCATAAAGAATTTTTAGATTTCTTAGTGATGACTAAAAATAAAGAGACTGCACACATTCACGCTAACATTTTAGGAGAGCAAAATATCCAAAATTTACTAGGAGCTATAATTCTGGCCAAGGAATTAGGGATGAGCTTAGGCGAGATTTCCGAGGCGTGTAAAAAAATAAAACCGGAACAGGCGGGAATAAGCATGAAAAAAGGAATTTTTGGTCTTGATATTATAGATTCCTCTTATTCTTCAAATCCAGATGGTGTTATGGCAGATTTAAATCACTTAAATGTTTGGGCAGGAAAAAGAAAGATTGTTATAATGCCTTGTCTTATAGAATTAGGAGATAAATCAAGTAAAATTCATTTAGAAATTGGTAAAAAAATAGCTGAAACTTGCAACATGGCAATTATTACAACTAAAGATAAATTTAAAGAAATTAAAAATGGTACTCTTTTAGTGAATTCTAGTACAAAAATAGTATTCTCTGAAAAACCAAAAGAAATTTTAAATTTGGTAACAACTTTTTGTAAAGAAGGAGATGTTGTGTTATTAGAGGGTGGAAGGCCAAAAGAATTAATTAAGTTATTAATTAAATAAAACGGAGCCTCAGCAAAATTGCCTCAGCTCCTTGTTTTGTAACCTGTTAGATTATACTCTAACAGTACCCACAATAGCACTATGTCAATATTTAATAAATTTAAGCCAATTTCTATATCTTTATCTCCTAATGTTGAGTATGACGATGTAATTTTAGCTTTGAAGCTAATTTTTATGCCGTGGAAATGGAAAAGTGGATTGGCAGTTAATAAAGAATTTGAAGATAGATTTAAAAATTATTTAGGTGTAAAATATGCCTTTTCTTTTAATAGTGGCAGATCAAGTTTGTTTGCTATTTTAAAATCTCTTGATTTAAGAAAAAAGGATGAGGTTTTACTTCAAGCTTTTACTTGTAATGCAGTGCCAAATCCTATTTTGTGGGCTGGCTTAAATCCCATTTATGTGGATTGCAATAAAGATAATTTTAATATAGATATTCACGACCTAAAAAAGAAGATTAATTCAAAAACAAAAGCTTTAATAGTTCAGCATACTTTTGGTTTACCGTCTAATATCGAGGAGATAATTTTTATTGTGCGACAAAATAATTTAATTTTAATTGAGGATTGTGCTCATGCTCTTGGGGCTGAATATAATAGTAAAAAAGTAGGAACCTTTGGAGATGTGGCATTTTTTAGTTTTTCAAGAGATAAAGTAATCTCTTCTGTTTATGGAGGAATAGCAGTTACAGATAATCCTTTACTTGCTGAAAAAATTAAGGAAGCTCAAAGTAGATTTAGTATGCCTTCAATGTTTTGGGTTTTTCAGCAAATATTACACCCAGTAATACTTTATTTTTTCATCTTGCCAATTTATTATTTTTTAGATTTAGGGAAAATTTTTTTATTTTTTTCTCAGTGGACACATATTTTATCAAAAGCTGTAAGTTATAGGGAAAAGAGGGGATTAAAGCCAAATTATTTTCCCCATGCTATGCCAAATGCCCTAGCAATGATGGCGCAAAACCAGTTTTTGAAATTAGAAAAATTCAATAATCACAGAAAAAAAATAGCCGAATTTTATTTTAAAGAATTAGAGAATACAAAATTTATCCTACCTAAAAATGAGGGTATATTTTTAAGATTTCCAGTAAAACATTCTGATGCCCACAAAATTATCTATGAAGCTTGGTATAAAGAAAACATATTAATAGGTGATTGGTATACCAGTCCAATTGCTCCGGATGATACAAAAATAGAAGAAATGAAATATAAAACAGGAATGTGCCCAAATGCTGAAGAATTATCAAAAATAACGCTTAATTTACCGACGCATATTAATATTTCAATGGAAGACGCAAGAAGAATAGTAAATTTTTTAAGTAAATGGACATAAAAGAAGTAAAAAGTAAAAAAGAATGGGAGGGTTTTCTTTTAGAGTGTAAAGAAAAGTCGTTTTTGCATTCTTGGAATTGGGGAAAATTTCAAGAATTTCTAGGAAACAAAATTTGGCGATTTGGTATATTTGATAATGCGACGCTGATTTCGGTGGTTTTGATTGTAAAACACACGGCAAAAAGAGGATTGTTTTTATTAATTCCTCACGGCCCAGTTATAAGCAGTAAACACATCTCTAATCAGCCTTCGGGAGTCCCTGCGGGTCCAGCGAGTGAATTAGAGATGTGTTTAAAGAAAGATGTTATTAAGATTACAGTAAACAGATTGAAAGATTTATCAAAGGAGGAAAATGTGGATTTTGTGAGGATTAGTCCTATTTGGGGAAGAAATGAAGAAAATAATAAATTATTTAAAGATTTAGGTTTTAGATTGAGGGCACTTCATACTCACCCCGAATCAAGTTGGAAATTGAACATTGAGCCAAGTGAAGAAGAAATTTTAAACGGAATGAGAAAAACTACTCGCTACTTAATAAAACAAGCAGAAAAAGATGCTGATTTAAAAATTTTTCAAAGTTTTGATATCAAGGATGTTGAAATTTTTAATAAATTACATCTAGAAGTAGTAAAACATCAAAAGTTTATTCCCTTTTCATTGGGATATTTCCAAAAAGAATTTGAGAGTTTTTCTAAAGATAATCATATTGCCTTATTTTTTGCTAAATATAAGGGGAAAATAATCGCTGCTTCATACGGAATTTTTTGGTCTAATATGGCATTTTATCACCATGCAGCACTTTTGCCAGAATATAAAAAAATTCCAGCATCATATTTACTGCAATGGGAAGCCATCAAAGAAGCTAAAAAAAGGGGTTGCAAAATTTATGATTTTTGGGGATATTCTGACCCTCAAAAAAATCCAAAACATCCCTATTCTGGACCTACCTTATTTAAAATGGGTTTTGGCGGATATAAGGAGGAATATATTATGACTCAAGATTTTGTTATTACATGGAAATATTGGTTAAATTATATTGTAGAAACAATAAGAAAATATAAAAGAGGATTACATTAGGGTTTGAGTCCCGCCCTCTTTAGACTAATGAACTATAAAAGGCAACATATAAATCCCAAAATTAAGAATCTAAGAAAAAAACAAAGGTTTTACCAATACCCCATTTTTTGGAAGTTTTTATTATTTTTTATAATAGTTGCTACTTTTTTATACTTTATTTTATTTTTTTCAAAATTACAGATTTCCGAAATTATTGTTTTAGGTAACGAAAAGATTCACGCAGATGATATTAAAAGTTTAACCTGGAAAAATATTGATAAAAAAATAGTCAGTTTATTGGGAAAAAGTATTTCAACTAAAAGTATCTTTATTTTTAATTCTAAAAATACAATTGATGATATTTTAAATAACTTTCCCAATATTGAAGATTTAAAAATAGAAAAAAATTTGCCCAGTAGTATAACTTTAAAAATAAAAGAAAGAAGTCCTTTTGGTGTTTTTTGTGAAGAAAAAAATTGTTTTTTAATTGACCACAATGGGGTTGTCTTTGAAAGTACTGATGATTCTTTTATGGGTATTATTTTAAAGAAAGAACTAAGAGATGGGGAAATTTATTTGGGGGAAAATATTATTGATAAAAATATAATTAGCATAATTTCTAAGATTAAAAATGAATTGTTTGATAATTTTCAAATAGATGTTAAAGAGATTTTTGTCTCTAATCTTCTAATATTTCAAACATCTCTAGGCTGGAGAATTTATTTTAATCCAGAATCAGAAATTGATTTACAAATTACTAAAATGAATATTTTATTAAAAGATGAAATTACAATAGAAGAAAGAAAAAGTCTTCAGTACATCTATTTGCAATACAAAGACCGAGCCTACTATAAATAAATTTTTTATAATGATAGAATTAGATAATGATTAAAAATATGCTAAAAAATTACATTTTACCTATTGCTACTTTGATGGGAAGCATTGTTGGGGTTGGATTTTTATCACTGCCGTATATTGCCCTGCAAGTTGGTATTTGGTCAATGATTTTTTATTTTGTGATACTTACCATTTTAATGACATATATCAATGTGATTTTTGGTAAAATTAGTATTAGTACGCCAGATCTTAAAAGATTCCCAGGTTTTGTGGGATTTTACTTGGGAGAAAGGCTTAAAAAAATAACTTATTTTTTAATTATTGCTACTTCTTTTGGCGTGTTGTTAATTTTATTAATTGTTGGTGGACAATTTTTAAGTACTATATTGAGCCCTATTTTAGGCGGGACATTATTTTTTTATACAACACTCTACTTAGTAACAGCTAGTTGTATTATCTATTTTGGGATTAAAATAGTTTCAAAAATTGAACTATTTTCTTTATTTTTATTATCCATTGCTTTAGGCTTTATTTTTATTAAAGGTTTTTCTCACATAAAAATGGAAAACATCTTTTTAAATAATGTAAAAATAGACAGTTGGAAAACCTTATTTTTACCGTACGGAGCTATTATTTTTTCATTAAGTACTGGTTATATTCCAGAAACAGAAGAAATGTTAAAGGGTAGTAAAAAGTTATTAAAAAAAATCATTATAATATCTACCTTAATTCCAGCTATTTTTTACTTGTTATTTATTTTTTTGATATTAGGAATTAGCGGAACACAAACAACAGAATCAGCTTTAACGGGGCTAGTTGCTTTTTTGGGTCAAGAAGTGGCTTCGATAGCCATTTTAATTGGTACGGTAACCACTTTTATTGCATTTGTAACTAATGGTTTATTATTAAAAGAAATGTTTATGTATGACATGGGACTTAGAAAAAGTACTGCCTGGCTTCTTGTTTCTACTGTGCCATTTATTCTTTTTTTATCAGGTTTTAATTCATTTGTGACGCTAATATCTTTAATAGGGGGAGTTTTTTCTGGAATTGTAATTTTATTAATTCTATTAATGTATATAAAGATAGGTGGTAAAAAAGTTATTATTTATCCTTTAATGTCCATTTTTATTTTAGGAATTATTTATGAAATTTTTTCTTTTTTATATTAAAAAGTAATTTAAAAATATGACTTGGTATCTTACAATAGCTTTACTTTTATTTTCTTGTATCGCTCTTTCGTGGTTGAGTTCTCGGTTCATAAAATCTTTAGTTGTGGTGGCTAAATATTTAAATTGGCGGGAGTTTGTAATTAGTTTTTTTATAATAGCTTTTGCCGGCGCTCTGCCAAACTTTTTTGTTGATTTTAATGCTGTTTTTCAAGGTATGCCAGAATTAGCGCTGGGAGATATAATAGGAGGAAATTTAGTTGATTTAACTCTTATCTTAGCTGTGGCTGTATTTTTTAGTAAAAGGGGACTTTCGGCCGAAAGTGAAATGGTGCAAAAAAGTGCTGTTTTTACCACTATTATTGCTATTTTACCCCTATTTTTAATTTTTGACGGAAATTTAGATAGGGCAGACGGAGCAATTTTAATTTTAGTATTTTTGCTATATATTTGGTGGTTATTTTCAAGAAAAGAAAGATTTAAGCAATATTATAAAAATGAACCCCAATCGCCAATTCAAGGCCTTAAGATTTTTTTATTTAATTTAGGAAAAATAGTTATTCTTTTAATTTTACTATTAATAACTTCGCAAATAGTTGTAAGTTCGGCCCAATTTTTTTCTAGTAGTTTGGGGATTTCTATTTCTTTAGTTGGTATTTTAATAGTTGGGCTAGGGAATACCTTTCCAGAAATGTATTTTTCAATAATATCAGCTAGACAGGATAAAAATTTAATGGTTTTAGGCAGTTTAATGGGTTCTGTAATTATTGTTACCACTTTAGTGTTGGGAAGTATTGCGTTAGTTCATCCTTTTGAAATTAAAAATATAACGCCATTTTTTACCGCCAGAACTTTTTTAGTAATAGCGGCTCTACTTTCTCTTTTATTTATTAAAACTGGCAAAAAAATAACCAAAAAGGAGGGCTTGATTTTACTTTTTGTTTATATTATCTTTTTATTAATAGAGATTTTTGTGAGATAAAATATGGATATAACAATAATATTTTACTTTTTAATAATTTTAGGACTAGGTCTAGTAATTTTTTTGTTGCTCAAAAAAAAACCAGAACCTAAAAAGGACGAGGGGACTATGCTGATGTTACAACAGCAAATTAACCACATATCTTCTGTATTGGACACAAAATTATCAGAATCAAATAAAAACCAACAATTTCAATTTAATCAATCGGCTAAAATAATTGGCGATGTGAGAGAAAGATTAGCTAAGTTAGATGAAACTAATAGGCAAGTAGTGAGTTTTGCTGACCAACTTAAAAGTTTACAAGATATTTTAAAAAATCCAAAACAACGAGGAATTTTAGGCGAGTATTACTTAGAAACTGTTTTAAAAAATGTGTTACCTCCGGGGTCTTACCAAATGCAGTATGGCTTTAAAGATGGAACAATAGTTGATGCGGTAGTTTTTGTAGACAAAATGATTATTCCAATTGACTCAAAATTTAGCTTAGAAAATTATAACAGAATGGTTGAAGCTCGTGACTCAAATGAAAAGAAAAGATTAGAAACAGCTTTTACTTCCGACTTAAAACTAAGGATTGATGAAACATCTAAATATGTAAAACCAGAAGAAAAAACTACTGATTTTGCTTTTATGTTTATTCCATCTGAAGCAGTTTATTATGATTTGTTAATAAATAAAGTTGGCACAATTGTAGAAGATACTAATAATTTGGTTTATTACGCTGGTCGTAAAAAGGTGATTGTGGTTTCGCCAACTTCATTTTTAGCGTATTTACAAACTGTACTTCAGGGTATGAAAAATCAGAAAATTTCTGAACAAGCTCAAATGATTATTAAAGAAGTAGAAAGATTGGGAAAGCATATGTTTACTTATTCAGAATATGTAAAAAGAGTTGGAGATAATTTAGATAAAACGGTAAGTTCTTATAATAAGGCCAGAGCAGAGTTTTTAAAAGTTGATAAGGATGTGGTAAAAATAACCGATGGTAAATCAAAGGTAAAAATAGACGAAGTTGATAGACCAGATATTGATTCTTATAACTAATTATGATATTATAGTCTTATGTTAGCTGTTATAAAAACTGGGGGTAAGCAATATATTGTGAAACCCGGTGATAAAATCAAAGTAGAAAAGTTAGAAGTAGAAGAAGGAAAAGAAATAATTTTTCCGGAAGTTTTGTTATTAGAAAAAAATAAAAAAATAGAAATAGGTACTCCTTTTGTAGTTGGAGCTAAGGTTACTGCAAAGTTTTTGGCTCCGGTAAAAGGCAAGAAGCTAATAATTTTTAAATATAAGCCAAAGAAAAGATATAAAAGAAAAATTGGTCATAGGCAGAATTTTACAGAAGTTGAAATTAAATCTATTGAATAAAAAAATCGCAAAATACGATTTTTTTTATGGCTCCACAAATGTTGGTTGGTATTATGTTAATCAATATTTGTGGGGTTGATCTTTGACATTTTTTGCACGGAAGGATGGTTATGAGAACCGAAGAAGTCTTTTGTGTCTACAGTCCATTAAACACGGTGTCTTGTTGTGGTGTAGACCTGTTATTTGACCAACTTGTTAAAGAGGAGGTTGGTGACCTGATTGGTTGTATAGGTCGTCCTATAAAAACGATCTATTATAATTGTCCAATGTGTAAAAAAATATTGGTCTACGATAGGGGAGATAATTTCTCTTTGGAGTTAGTTAAAGGAACAAGTTAGCGAAAAATAGCGTGTATCGAGACACGCCAAACAAAACAAAGAAAGACCCAAGGAGATTTGGGTCTTTTTAAATTTTAGTGTAAAACAAGAGTAATGAAGAAAAACATTCAAAATCAAATAGGGTGGCTTTTGCAGGAAAAATATAAAGGCAAATTAACTAATTCCGCCAAGCAAGATATTGAAAAATTAGCTAAGAGAGAACCATTAGATTATTTAATTGGCTTTATAAATTTTTTAGATTGTAAAATTGATTTATCAAAGAAACCTTTAATTCCTAGGATTGAAACTGAATATTGGGTTGATAAATTAATAAACGAAGATTTTAAACTTCAAAAAAGTAATTTTAAAGTTTTAGACATGTTTGCTGGTTCTGGTGCTATTGGAATTTCTATTATGCGACATATAAAAAACTCGAAAGTCGTTTTCTCTGATTCAGAGGTTAATTGCATTAATCAGATAAAAATAAATTGTCAGATTAATAAAATTCCTAAAAATAGATATAAAATAATAAAATCTGATGTTTTTGAAAATATAATTGGTAAATTTAATTATATTGTTGCTAATCCGCCCTATATTTCAACTAAAAGGATAAAAAAAATTCAAAAGTCAGTTTTAAAATATGAGCCACATGTGGCTCTTTTTGGTGGAAAAGATGGATTACTTTACATTAATAAATTTTTAGTTGAAGCTAAAAGTTTTTTAAATAAAAATGGCTCATCACTACCAGTTCGCAGACCAGCGAATGGTGTGAGGGCAAGCAAAATTTATATGGAATTTGATTCAATTCAAAAAAAACAAATAGAAAAATTACTAAAAAAGTTAAATTATCAAAATTATCAATTTCAAAAAGACCAATATGATAAGTGGCGTTCACTTATTATAATAATTTGACTTATTTAATAAAAATATTAAAAGTTGTATTATTGACATAAGTTAACTAATAATGTAGTCTACTAATCAGATTTGTCCTCCCTTTTAAAAATCCAAAAACCGAAAGGAGGTGTAGCTATGAAGGGTACTTGTGATGTCTGCGGACAAAGTAGAACCGTTCGTAAAAATCGTAAGACCGGCAAAGCCATCTGTTACAACTGCTACGCGATGGCTCGTCACAAAGACCCTTCCACGCACGAGAAATGTTTCAAGTGTGGCGAGGTTAAACCGGTGGTAACGCGCAACGAGACCGGCAAAGCCATTTGTCCTGCGTGTTATCAACGGCGCACCAAAATGGCTACCGTTCAATCCAAAATTAAATAAGGAATTAATTGCGATATAATCGCCTAAATTCCAAGCTCCGATTCATTATATGAATCCGGGGTTTTTATTTTATTTAAAACTTTAATGTTTAAAACCCGACATTAAACATTTTAAATACCAACCCTCAAATAGAATTGGTGGGGTAGGCTACCAAAATGTGGGAGAAATGTGGGACGTCGGGCCTCCCACATTTTAATTTAGGAAAAACCATAAATGGAATTGGTGGGGTAGGCTACAAGAAATAAGAAGGTTGTTAATGGCAACCCTTTTTTGTTTTTATAGAAGTAGTATAATACATTTAAGGTTATAATATAAGTTATGTTTATAATTTATGAATAATACAAAAAAAATAATAAAACGAAACTTTCAATCTGGACAGGTATCTAAAATACTGATAGTTTTAATGGTGATAATTTTTGTGGTTATTGTGATTATATATGGGGCAACTAAGTTTTTTGGTAATAGAGTGGCAAAAAATTCTGGGTCTATATCAAAAGAAACAATTATCCCAGAAATTCCAAAACCAGTTTATGAAATAACATTGGGAGACACAAAGTTTTTAGTTGAATTATATCAGGATTTGGGCAGTGTTTTAAAAAGTCCAACATCTTATGAGAGCGATTTAACAACTACCGAAAGATTCATTAAGGTGACAGTTGGCGCCCAAAACAAGGGTAAAAATAATGTTGCTCAGTATTCTTGGGATGTGGGGAATATTGTAGATTCAGATGGCAGAAATTTTGTTTCAATAAATGACAAAGCCTATTCTCACTTACCCAAACCAGATTTGTGTGGAGCCTTATTAAAACCAGAATTTAAGCCAGTTCCGTGCATTAAGTACTATGAAGTTTCTAAAGCGTCAAAAGATCTTAAAGTAGTAGTAAAAATAACTGAGCCCAAAAAACAAGAGGCATTATTAGATTTAAAAAAATAGAAATAGTTAAAAATATGATTAAAAAAAAATTAGTAAAAGAAAAATACGAAGGAGTTTCTTCTCCATATGAAGATTTTAAATTGAATCCCGAAACAGAGATGAGTGAAGTTGCAGAAAAAAAAGAAAAATTAACAAATGAGGAATTTAAGAAGATAAGAAAAGAAATAGAAAAAACAGATTTAGCTGAAAGTTTAATACCTCAAATTCAAAAGCACGCTCAAGATGTTAAAGTTTTAGGAGATAATCAAAAAATAAAAAAGTTATTAGAAATTGCCGATGAAAAAGGTATTATTTATGCCGTCAATGTCGCCAAAAAAATGGACAATCCGTATGTTTTAGATGTTTTCCATGATATTTTGATAAAAAATGGATACTATGATGAGTTTAAATAAATTTTAAAATGTTTTCTATTATTTTTACCCTTATTGTTTTATTTTTTCTACTTTTAGCAAGTTTTGTGGTTGTTTTGTATTTTGAAAAAAAGGATAATAATTCTATTTTAGAATCTTTAAATGCAGTTTTATTTTTAGTTATGGTGCCTAAAAATAAACCTAAAAAACAAGAAGAAGTACAAAAAGAGGAAAAACTTTTAATATCACAAATGGAACAGGTTTTGGCTAATTTTTTACACCTCAAAAAGCCTAAAATTTTTCAAAATGCCCCCTCTATAACTTTAGAAATTGCTTCTCAAACTGGTGGTTCTGATATATCTTTTTATATTTTTGTCCCTAGATATTTAGAAATTGTATTTGAAAAATATGTGCATGGAGTTTATCCTCAAGCCGTAATTGAGAAAATACCACAAGATTACACTGTATTTGAACCAGATGGAAAAACTGTTGGAGCTTATTTAAAACTACAATCTAATTTTCTTTTTCCTATTAGTACTTATCAAAAATTAGAGAAAGACCCTCTTTCTACCATCACTAATAATTTAAGTAAAATTTCAGCTGATGAGGGAGCAGCTATTCAGATTGTTATTAAACCAATAAACATTAATTTGAAAAGTGTTGGAGAGGGCGTTTTGCAAAAAATTAGAGGTGGTAAAAATATTGGGGCTGCAATATCCGAAGTTAATAGAAGTATTTTTATGAGGCTGTTTTTAGAGATTTTTGGATATAATAATAAAAAGGAAGATGAGTTGAAAGATAAAAAAGGGCAAGGTTTTGATCAAATAAGTTATGATGCTATACAAAACAAAATTCAGAAACAAGCTTTTGATACAAATATAAGATTGATTACTACTGCTCCATCATACGAAAGAGCAGAAGATATTTTAAACCATTTAACAGGAGCTTTTAACCAATTTTCTATTTCTTCTTTCAATGGTTTTAATCCAATAGAGGTTAAGGGAAATAATTTAAAGAAATTTATTTACGATTTCAGCTTTAGAAATTTTAACAAAAAACAAAAAAATATCTTAAATATAGAAGAACTTGTTAGTATTTATCATTTTCCAACACATTTGACGGAAACGCCGTATATAAAATCTGTAAAATCTTCTGTTGTAGCGCCACCATCTGAATTGCCAGAAAAGGGGGATAACCTAATTGGTAAAGTTTTATTTAGAGGTGAAGAAAAAAAGGTATATTTTAGTTCTAAGACAGATAGAAGAAGGCATTTGTATGTTATAGGTCAAACTGGTACTGGTAAATCTACTTTTTTACGAGAAATGATAAGGCAAGATATTGAAAATGGAGAAGGGGTGGCCATTATTGATCCTCATGGAGAACTTATTGAAGATACTTTGGCTAATATTCCAGAAAGTAGAGTTGATGATGTTGTTTTATTTGAACCGCACGATTTAGAAAGACCCATAGGCTTAAATATGTTAGAGTATGACACTCCAGAACAAAAAGATTTTGCCGTACAGGAAATGATATCTATTTTTTATAAATTATTCCCTCCAGAAATTATAGGGCCAATGTTTGAACATTATATGCGTAATGCTATGTTAGCCTTAATGGCAGATAAAGATAATCCAGGGACTTTAGTAGAAATTCCTAAAATGTTTACAGATCCAGCTTTTTTGGAAGAAAAATTATCTAAAGTTTCAGATCCGGTTGTGAGAAGTTTTTGGACCAAAGAATGGGCGCAAACAACAGGAAGCACTAGAAGCGATATGTTAGGTTACGTAGTTTCAAAAGTTGGACGATTTATTGAGAATGAAATGATGAGAAACATTATTGGTCAAAGTCATTCAGGTTTTAACCTAGAAAAAATAATGAATGGCCAAAAAATATTTTTAGCTAATTTATCAAAAGGACAAACGGGCGAGGTTAACAGTTCTTTGTTGGGTCTTATCTTAGTTTCTAAAATTCAAATGGCTGCTATGAAAAGAGCTGGAATTACAGAAGAAAAAAGAAAAGATTTTTATTTGTATATCGACGAATTTCAAAATTTTACTACAGATTCAATTACTACAATTTTATCTGAAGCCAGAAAATATAAGCTTAATTTAATAATAGCTCATCAATATATTACACAACTCACAGATGAAATTAAAAATGCTGTATTGGGAAATGTTGGAACAATTGGAGCTTTTAGAATTGGGGCTGAGGACGCCGAACAATTAGAGAAACAGTTTGAACCAGAATTTTCAAATTTTGATTTGATTAATTTAGACAACTTTAATTTAGTAATAAAAATGATGTTAAATAATAAAATTTCTACACCTTTCAAAATGGAAATTTATCCGCCTCAAAAAGGCAGACCAGAAATTATAGAAACTATTAAAGAAATAAATAGACTAAAATACGGCAAGTCAAAAGCCATAGTAGAAAATGACATAGCTCACAGATCTTTTGCTCAAACCCCACCAGCCCCACAAACCCCACCACCAATTTCTATGAAATAAAACTATAATTTATAAATAAAAAAACAATCCTAATTTTAAACTTAGGATTGTTTTTTTTGAAGTTATACTCTTTTGACATATTCTCCCAATTCTGTGTTGATTTCAATAATATCGCCCTCTTCAATAAATAACGGCACTTGTATCGTAGATCCAGACTCTAAAACTGCTTCTTTGGTACCACCTTGAGCTCTATCACCCTTAATTCCGGGAGGAGCTTCTTTAACCTTTAATTGCACTTTAATGGGAGCAGAAACATTGATTATTTTTTCATTAAAAATCAATCCTTCAACAAGAGAATTGGGCTTAAAAAATTTTGCTTGTTTGCCAATTTTATCTTCGGTGAAAGAAAAACGTTTTGAAGGGTCTTTTTCTTCACAAAACCAATATTCTCCCTTATTAGAATACAAAAATTTTATAGATTTTTTAAAAAGCCCAGATTCTTCAAAAACATCTCCCTGTTGGAAGTTTTTTTCTTGAACCGCTCCAGTAATTAAATTTTTTATTTTTGTTTGAACCACTGGTCTTCTTTGGGCCATTTTTAAATGCGAATATTCTAAAACTTCCCACGGCTCTCCGTTATAGATAAATTGTGTTCCTTTTTTTAAATCAGTATGTGTAAGCATGTTAGTAATTTAAAATTAAAAATTCAAAAACAATTTAAAAGCACTAATTTAAAAACAGGTTTTGAAATTTAAAATTAAGTAATTGTTTTTAAATTTTAAATTTATTATTTGTTATTCGATTACTTTCCATTCAATTTTGGATTCTTTATCAGCAAATAACAACCATTCTCCGGATTTAGAAATAACATACCATTTTCTTTTTGTTTCTGACCAAACCATTGGATCATTGTTATAAAATGGTTTTTTAACAATTTCCTTGGGCTTTAATTTATCAAGCTCTAACCATTTTTTAAAGACAGTTTCAATCGCGTAATCTAATTTCCTAGAATTTGCCCATAGAGCAACCTTATCAATGGCATCTTTGGCAGTTTCTACTGAACCTGATAATTCTAAGAGTTGCTTTGCTGGTTTGGTAAATCTAGAATAGATTATTTTTCTTTTTTTAGCATTTTCTTTTAATTCTTGCAAGGATAATCCCTTAGATTTAAAAAAGTGGGTGATGATGTTTCTAATCGATGTTTCTTCTTTTAATTTTTCAAAATCTTTTATTTTTCCTTGTCCTGAGCTATGTCGAAGGGCTGTTTTAATGTATTCTTCAATTTTTTTAGCATTTTTTTCTCCAATCCCAAGATCTCTAATTCCTTTTAATCCAGATTGATTATAAATTTCTGAGACATCAGTTTTTAGATTATCCAAAATCTTTACAGATTTTCTGTAGGCATTTATTCTGAAAACAGAATTTCCTTTTATTTCTAAAAGCTCTATGATTTGATTAAATATCTTAGAAATTTCTTGATTCATACTTTAATTTTAATCATTTTTATGATAAAATTCAACTAAATTATGTATAAACGACATAGAATTTTTATTGCTATAAATTTACCCCATGAGATTAAACGGGAATTGGCTAATTATCAAAAAAAATGGCCAGAGTTACCGGCAAAGTGGGTTAAGCAAGAGAATTTACATATTACGCTGATTTTTTTAGGAGAATTAACTGACTTAGAGTTGGGAGAGGTTTGTTTTATAGTAAAGAATGTGGTAGAAAAGCATAAATCTTTTGATTTAGCTTTAAGTAAAGTATCTTATAGTCCAATTAATAAATTTCCACCAAAAATAATTTGGGCCTTGAGCGATAAATCGAAAAATTTATCTTTAATAAAGAATGAATTAGAAAATTCTTTGTTAGAAAAAATCAATTTTAGGCCGGAGAATAGAGGGTTTAAACCTCATATAACCCTAGCGAGAATTAATTCCTTCGGTTTTAGGGTTATTGAGCCAGAAGAAAGACCAGAGGTAAATGAAAACATTGACTTATTTTTTACGGTTGAATCAATTGATGTTATGGAGAGTGTTTTAAAATGTGGGGGGCCACAATATACTATTATTGAATCCCACCAATTGCAATAGGTAGTTATTCCTCGATGGTTTTTTATAGTAATTTATATTATGTTATAACTAATAATACTCTATTATTCTGCAGAATAATAGAGTATTATTAGTTAGTGTTATTATTAAAAGAAATGTAATGTAAATAAATTTATGAAAACAGCAAAACAACTTGAGAGATACTTTAAGGGAATGGCAAACCACAGGAGAATAGATATTTTAATTTTAGTTTCCAAAAATCCAGGCATTACAGTAGATGGAATATCCGAAAAGTTAAATTGTAATTTTAAAACTATTTCGCAACATACTGGGAAATTAGTTCAGGCTGGTTTGCTTAATAAAAATTATAGAGGTACGGCAGTTGCTCATTTATTATCACCATATGGTGATAAGTTTTTACATTTTACAAAACTATTCTAATATTCTGCAGAATATTAGAATAGTTTTGGTTTATAACTTTGAAAATAAATTAAAATTAAAAAATAAATATAATCAAATAAATATAATTTAGTATGAAGGTTCATTTTATTGGAATTGGGGGGATAGGAGTTTCAGCTTTGGTTCAGTATTATCAAGAAAAAGGACACCAAGTTAGTGGTTCTGATTTGGCATCTTCAGAAATTACTGACTTTTTAAAAAACAAAGGGATTAATATTAAAATAGGAAATTTGGGAGAAAATATCAAAAAAGGCATTGATTTGGTTATTTATAGTCCAGCAGTTCAACATGATAATCCTGAATACAAAAAAGCCAAAGAATTAAAAATTAAAACTATAAGTTATCCAGAGGCTTTAGGCGAATTAACTAAAAAACATTATACAATAGCTATTTCTGGGTCTCATGGCAAAAGCACCACTACAGCAATGATTAGTTTACTTTTAGTTAAAGCGGGGATTGATCCAACAATTATTGTTGGTACCAAGTTAAAAGAACTAGGTAATACTAATTTTAGGATGGGTAAATCAAAATATCTGGTTATTGAAGCCTGCGAGTATGATGGTTCTTTTCTGTACTATTATCCCAATATCAGTATTATCACAAATATCGACAAAGAACATATGGATTACTTTAAAACTTTTGCTAATGTTTTAAAAACTTTTAAACAATTTATTTTACAGTTGTCTCAAGGAGGATTTTTGGTGGCAAATAATGATGACTCATATTTAAAAAAAATTCGGATTAGTAAATCAAAGTTTAAAACAATAAATTTTTCAGGGCGACAAAAAGAAGCTTTGCACTTGAAAAAAATTCTCAAAATTCCGGGTAAACATAATGTTTTAAATGCTTTAGCGGCTTTGAGTGTGGCTAGAATTTTGGGTGTTAAAGATTCAGTTTCATTTAAATCGCTTTCTGAATACAAGGGGAGTTGGAGAAGGTTTGAAATAATAAAAGAAAAACCCTATACATTGATTAGTGATTATGGGCATCACCCAAACGAGATATTAGCAACACTAAATTCTGCAAGAGAAAAATACAAGAATAAAAAAATATGGTGTATTTTTCAACCTCATCAATACCAAAGAACTCATTATTTATTTAAAAATTTTGTGAAAGCTTTCAGGAGCGTCCCTATAGATAATATTATAGTTACAGATATTTATGATGTTGCTGGGAGAGAAAATATTAAAATCAGCTCTAATGTTAGTTCAGAAAGTCTTGTCAAAAAAATAAAAAAAGAAAATGTTAAATATATGAATATTAGTAATGCAGAAAAGTATGTCAGAGAAAATATAAAAAACGGAGAAGTATTAATAATTATGGGCGCGGGAGATATTTATAATTTGGCATATAAATTTTAATTTAGTATAATTGAATGGTATGAAAATTAATAATCAAAAAATTGAAGAAATTTTAAGTAGGGGAGTGAGTGAAATAATTGTTAAGGAAGAGTTAGAAAAAAAGTTACTTTCTGGTAAACAACTAAGAATAAAGTTTGGTATAGATCCAACTGCACCAGATTTACATTTAGGGCATACAGTCGTATTGCGTAAATTAAAGCAGTTTCAAGATTTAGGTCACAAAGTTATTTTTTTGATTGGCGATTTTACTGCTACAATTGGTGATCCATCTGGAAGAATGTCTCAACGTCAACAACTTTCAGAAAAGGAAGTAAAGAAAAATATGAAAGATTACATTAAACAAGCTAATAAAGTTATAGATATTAAAAAAACAGAGATACTTTATAACAGTAAGTGGTATAAAAAGAAAGGTGCACTTTTTCTAATGGAGTTATCTTCTAAAATCACCTATGCGAGGGTTATGGAGCGTGATGATTTTCAAAAAAGAATTAAAGACAATTTAGATATTAATATGTTGGAATTATTATATCCAATTCTACAAGGATATGATTCAGTTGAGTTAAAATGTGATGTTGAACTGGGTGGTCAAGATCAAAAATTTAATTTACTTATGGGTAGAAAAATACAAAAACGATATGAATTGAGAGAGCAAGATGTTATGACCGTTCCATTGCTTGAGGGCACAGATGGAGTTAAAAAGATGAGTAAGAGCACAGGAAATTATATTGCCCTAAATGAATTGCCAAATGATATGTATGGTAAAATAATGTCTATTTCTGATAGTTTAATTTTAAAATATTTTGAATTATTAACCAATACAGATATTGAAACAATTAAAAAAATAACAAATCCAAGAGACCAAAAGTCAATTTTGGCTAAAGAAATTGTGAAGATGTATCACGGAGAAAAAGAGGCACAAAAAGCGGAGGAAAATTTTAATAAAACATTTAGGGATAAAAATCCAGATTTTATAAAGTTTAAATATAATGAGAGAGAAGTTTCTATTCTTGATTTATTAGTAGAATTACATTTAACCTCATCAAAAAATGAAGCCAAGAGGCTTATCCTGCAAAAAGCGGTCAAAATAAACGGAGAAACAGAAGGAGATTGGCAAAAGATTATTAAAACAAAAATAGGAATGAAAATTCAAGTTGGTCCAAGAAAATTTTTAGAATTAATTTAAAATAAAAAAATTATGAAAAGATTTTTAATAAGCGAAACTACAAAACATATTGGTGAAAAAGTAAAAGTAGCTGGATGGGTTAATGTTCGTCGGGCTCATGGTAAAATTTTGTTTGTTGATTTAAGAGACAAAAGTGGGTTTTTGCAATGTGTTTTTATTCCACAAAATCAAGAAGCGTATAATAATGCGCAAGATGTAAGAACTGAATGGGTAGTAGAGCTTATTGGACAAATTGTAAAACGTCCTGATAATATGATTAACAAAAATATTGAAACGGGAGAAGTTGAGTTATTAGTAGAGAGTTTAAATGTTTTATCAAAAGCAGAAACTCTGCCTTTTTCTATTGAAACTAATGGAATAGAAATAAGTGAAGAAATAAGAATGAAATATAGATATCTTGATTTAAGAAGAGAAAGAATGAAAAATAATCTTATTATGCGACACAAGGTTTCAAGTTTTGTTAGAAATTTTTTAACTAATGAAGGTTTTATTGAAATAGAAACTCCAACTTTAACTAAATCAACACCCGAAGGGGCTAGAGACTTTGTGGTACCATCAAGATTACAACCCGGAAAATTTTACGCTCTGCCACAATCTCCTCAGCAATATAAGCAATTACTCATGGTAGCTGGAATAGAAAAGTATTTTCAGTTGGCTAGGTGCTTAAGAGACGAAGATCCAAGAGGGGATAGACAAACTGAACATACTCAAATTGATATAGAGATGAGTTTTATAGAAAGAGATGACTTTATAGAAATCTACGAAAGGCTTTTAATTAATTTAGTTCAAAGCTTGTTTCCCCAAAAAAAAATACAAGAAATTCCGTTTCCCAGAATAACTTATAAGGAGGCAATGACAAAGTATAAATCAGACAAACCCGATTTAAGAAAAGATAAAAATGATCCAAATCTTTTAGCTTTTTGTTGGATTGTAGATTTTCCATTTTTTGAGTGTGACGATAAAAGCGGTTGGACCTTTACCCATAATCCATTTTCTGCTCCTAAACCAGAATTTATGGCTGACTTGATGGGAAAGAAAAATATAGAGAATATTTTAACAACTCAGTATGATATTGCTTTAAATGGTTCAGAAATTGGTGGTGGTTCAATAAGAAATAATACTCCCGAATCAATAGAAAAAGTTTTTGAAATAATGGGTTATGATAAACAAGAGATAAATGATAAATTTGGGCACATGATTGAAGCTTACAGATATGGCGCGCCACCCCATGGAGGCATTGGCTCTGGAATTGACAGAATTATAGCTATTCTGCAAAATGAACCCAATATTAGAGAGGTTATCGCTTTTCCTAAAACTGGAGATGGACGCGACTTAATGATGGATGCGCCAAATGAAATTACTAAAGAGCAACTAAAAGAACTTCACATAAAAGTTAATTCTGAAAAAAAAGAAAAAATAACAAAACCTGCTAAAAAAAGTAAAAAATAGAAATATGAAGTTTAACTACAAATTATGGAAAATATAGGAAGAGAATCTCATTTTCTTGAAAGTTATAATGTTCACGAAAAACCAGAGGTTAAAAAAGCCGGCGAAAGAAAAAGTAAAAGGACACACAGATCCTCTGCTTCTTTTAACCGTTCAGAAAGAATTGAGGCCCATATTGAAAGACTAGAAGAGATATTTTTACATCCTGATGAGGAAACAAGAGAAAGGAGAATAAAATTTTTCAAAGAAAAGTATCTTTATCCCGAATTTTTGGTAAGTCAAAACAAAGATAAGTTTCCGGAAAGCCATTTTGATTTTATGCTTAAACAGGCACAAGAAAGAGGAATGGAAGAAGTTGTTTTTAGTGAAGAAGAAAAAACTAAAGAAAGAGAAAATGTAAAAGAAAGACAGAAGATAAGTTTGGACGCATGGATTAATTATCTTATCTCAGACGAATGTCAATATCCTTCAGATATTAAATACTTTGCTATGCAGGGAGTGCTTAAGTTGGGAAGTTTTAATACTAATAACTATAAATTTAATGAGAGAAAGCAACCTCAAAGAACTACAACGTCTTTCGCCGAGATAGACAGAGAATCTCTTTCTATTGTTTTGGGAGCCTTAGATGCCAAACATCATCACAGAGATGTTTCAAGTTACTCCTCCACGCTTCTTGATCTAATTGATAAAAAACGTAGTTTTGGTGATATGTATTCGTCTGTTATGAAGGAGCTCGATGAAAAAACCGATAAACAGGGCTTACTTCCAATTACTGATGGAAAGTGGAAAACATTTGCTCAAAACAGTGACCCTAATGAATTAATTAAAACTTTATCTGGAAAGAGAAGTAATCTTTGTATTGCCGATATTGGTTCAGCCACTCAGTATCTCTCTAATGGTTCAGTAGAGGTCTATTTTTCTAATAATCACGCGGGAGTTGCCACCTTACCTCGTATTGCCATTGCCTCAAAGGATGAAATGGGTGTTTACGAGATTAGAGGAACATATAACAAAAATGAGGACATTGACCCAGATATCTCAAGCACCGATATACTTTCAAAAAAAGCCAAAACCATCAAGAACGGAGAATCATTTCTAAAAAAAGATGCTGATATGAAACGAGTTACAGAATTATACGACAAATCATTTAAAGTAGATAATAAAACAAAAGAAAGAGAATACCTTAAACCAGAATTAACTAAAGAAGATCTAATCTTTCTTTACGAACTAAATGACCATATTGATGGTTTTGGCTATAAAAAAGATAGTAGAAGTGCAGAAATTATAGATAAAAGAAATATCAAAGACGATCTTTCTTACGCCCTAGATATTCCAAAAGAACAAATCAGCACCACCAAAGAAGAAGCTTTAAAGGGAGACATCAATTACCACTATGGAAGCCTTGACCTTAGAGGACTTACATCTGCCGAAGGATTAACTCTTCCCCAAAGCGTTGGAGGAAGCCTTGACCTTGAAGGACTTACATCTGCCGAAGGATTAACTCTTCCCCAAAGCGTTGGAGGAGGCCTTGACCTTAGAGGACTTACATCTGCCGAAGGATTAACTCTTCCCCAAAGCGTTGGAGGATACCTTTACCTTCAAGGACTTAATCATGATGAAAAAAATAAATTAAGGAAAAAATACCCTCAATTGAAGATAAAATAGAAATAAATTTGATTTTAAAAAGAAAAACGAACTTGTATTTTATGTTATCGTAGTAAATAGTAAAAAATCTGTAAATAAAAAATGAACAATCGGAAAATATCAATATTTTTATTATTACTTTTTATTTTAGTATTATTTGGATTTTTTTATTTAGGTTTGAATTGGATTTTTGTAAAACCAGTAGTTGTTGAACCTCAAAAAATAAGTGATAAAAACATTTTTACAGCTAGTTTAGAAATAAATGCCAAAGAATTTTTTAGTACACAAAGTGATGAAAAAAACGATACGAATAGTATAAATTCTAGTTCAGCTATTTCTACCAAAATAGTTAATAATGAAATCAAGATTTTATTTGAAAAAAATAAAGATAAAAAACTCCCAATTGCTAGTTTAACAAAGTTAATGACTGCTTTGATTGTTTTAGAAAAATACGATTTAAGCCAAAAATTTGTGATTAATAAAAGAGCTATGGCGGAAATAGGAGAGCAGGGTAATTTAAAAGAAGGAGAAACGCTATCAATTAAAAACTTACTTTATATAATGTTAATTGAGTCAAGCAATAGAGCTGCTTATGCCTTGTCAGAAGTTATGGGAAATGATAGATTTGTTGAAGAAATGAATAATAAAGCAAAATTAATAGACCTTTCTAACACATATTTTATAGACAGCACCGGGTTGGATCCAAATTCCTATTCAACGGCTAAAGATTTAGTTATCTTATCAAGATATTTATTTGAAAAATACCCAATTTTTAGAGAAATTATGGAATTGAAAAGTTTTAGCCTTTATATTAACGGAGAATTTCATCATAAACTAATAAATTCCAACCAACTTTTAGGGGAAAATAGGGTTATTGGCGGTAAAACTGGTTTTACCGATGAGGCCAGAGGATGTTTTATTACAATTCAAAAAGACAATGAAAATCAAAATTATTTTATAAATGTTATTTTAGGTGCGGAAGACAGATTTTTAGAAATGAGAAAACTAATTAATTTAGTTAATTAAATTTATGACATTACTTGTTTTTAATTTTATTAAAGTTTTAGGTATATCGGCAGTAGCTTCAATTATTGCTTTTTTGTGGTCTCCAATTTTAATAGATTTTTTATATAAACATAAACTTTGGAAAAAATCAGCTAGAATGAAAGCTATAAGCGGGGAAGATGCTGTAGTTTTTAACTCTCTCCATAAAGAAAGAGAGGTAAGTGTTCCTAGAATGGGTGGACTTTTAATCTTGATAACAACTATTTTAGTTATTTTTTTATTTTATTTTTTGTCTTTTATTTTTCCTGATTCTCTAATAGCTAATTTTAATTTTTTATCAAGAAGTCAAACTTGGTTGCCCTTGTTTATTTTTGTTATAGCTTCTTTGTTTGGACTTTTAGATGATATTTTAGTAGTTTCTAATCTTGGAAAATATATTGGGGGTGGCTTATCTTTTAAAAAACGACTTTTAGTAGTGGCTTTACTTGGTTTAATATCTGGAATTTGGTTTTATTATAAATTGGGCTTTGATGTTATTACTATTACCTTGCTTGGCCAATTTTCAATTGGAATTTGGTATATTCCCTTGTTTATTTTAGTAATGGTTGCTACTTGGTCGGGGGGTATAATTGATGGTTTAGATGGTTTATCTGGTGGAGCTTTTGCTTCTATTTTTGGAGCTTTTACTATTATTGCTTTTTCTCAAAATAAATTTGATTTGGCAACTTTTTGCGCAGTAATCACCGGAACTTTATTTGCCTTTTTGTGGTTTAATATCCCGCCCGCCAGATTTTATATGTCAGAAGTAGGAACCTTGGGCCTCACTGCAACTTTATCGGTAGTAGCATTTTTAACTGATTCAGTTTTTGTCTTACCCATAATTGCCGGTCTTTTAGTGTTAGAGGTTTCTTCGGTAATTATACAACTTATATCAAAGAAATTTTTTCATAAAAAAGTTTTCCTATCAACTCCAATTCACCATCATTTTGAAGCCATTGGTTGGCCAGCCCATAAAGTTACGATGAGGTTTTGGGTAATTGGTGTGGTGTTTGCAATTATTGGGGTAGTTATTAAACTAATTAGTAATTATAATTTTTAATTGATTAGACCTGTTGCTTAATAAGGATTTACGCTACAATTTACAACTTTTGTTAAAAAACCATAAAAATTTGTCGGATTACCCAAGGGGTAGTCCTCTAAATTTTTCTGATTTTTTATCTAAAAATTGCTTCATTTCGCATATAATCTTATTAAGCAACAGGTCTTGTTGATTGTTTATATTTTTTAAGATAATATATTAGAGTAAGTATAAAATAAAAAATATATGCCAAGAAATCCTGAAAATTCACTTCCCGAAGGGGATAGAGAAGGAGGAACTGATCAAAGCCAGCAATCAGGGTCAGAGGTTTTTGATGCTGAGTTGGCAGATAGTCAAGAAAGAGGAAATGCTTCAAAAATCGACATATTGAAGGCTTCTTTAAAGAGAATGTATGAAAACCCAAAAGAAACAGCAAAAGCGGCAGGAAAGGGAGCGTTAAAATATGGAGTATATAAGCCGGCTAAAGTAGGAATGGGAGCATTAAAATTGGGAGGAAAATTAACTATTGGTTCTATTGGTTTTTCTTTATTAGAAGTACCAAAAACGTTATGGAGAGAAGTTAAAATTATTAGTAAGATTTTATGGAAAACTGCCAAAGGTGAAAAACCCCCGTCATTTAGTGAAATCTGGAAATATTTTTTTGATAAAAATAAAGAAGGTAAAAAAGAATAATAAACCTGTTGTGTAATAAAACTTCTACTTTAATATATGTTTAATAAGAAAAATTTACTTCATACATTTATATTAGTTATTACTTTTTTTGTTGTTTTTGGTACTGGTTTTTTTGTGGGAAAAAACAGCAAGGTTTGCAGAACTTGTATGCCAGAGAGTGTTGATTTTTCTCTTTTTTGGGATGCCTATGATAAACTTCATGAAAATTTTATTGAACCAGACAAAATAAATGAAAAAAATATAATTTACGGAGCAATTTCTGGGATGACTAAAAGTTTAGGTGACCCTTATACCGATTTTTTTGATCCAGAACAGGCCAAGATGTTTAAACAAGATTTAGCTGGATCATTTGAGGGAATTGGTATAGAGGTTGGAATTAAAAAAGAACGAATAACAGTTATTGCTCCTCTAAAAGGTACACCGGGAGATAGGGCGGGTTTAAAATCAGGAGATCAGATTATAGCTATAAATGGCCAAAATACTTATAATATGTCTATTGAGGAGGCAGTGAACATAATTAGGGGTAAGAAAGGTACAAAAGTTACTTTAACCATATTTAGAGAGGACTGGAAAGATGTAAAGGATATAGAAATAATTAGAGGCACAATTAAAGTTGATGCTGTAAAATGGAATTTAAAAAATGACGATGTTGCCCATATACAAATTCGTCAATTTGATCAATCTTTATCACCTGATTTTAAAAAAATAGCTTTTGAAATATTAAAAAGTCCTGCTAAAAAAATTATATTAGATTTAAGGGATAATCCTGGAGGATATCTTGAGGTTTCTCAAGATGTTGCCGGTTGGTTTTTAAAAAATGGACAAGTGGTAGCTATTCAAGACTTTGGTAAAGATAGAGATCAAAAGGAATACAAAGTTAGTGGCAATGAGGCTTTTGTGGATTATCCAATAGTAGTGATGATAAATAATGGTTCAGCTTCTGCTTCAGAAATTTTAGCAGGAAGTTTGAGGGATAATAGAAAAATTAATTTAATTGGTGAAAAATCTTTTGGTAAGGGGTCAGTACAAGAAGCAGTTAGTTTAAGAGATGGTAAGTCATTTTTGAAAATCACAAAATCGAAGTGGTTAGTTCCAAGTGGTAGTTCAATTTCAGAAGTTGGCTTAAGTCCTGATGTAAAAATTGAGATGACTAGTGAAGATTTTGAAAGTGGCAAAGACCCTCAATTAGAAAAAGCTCTTGAAATAATTAAAAATTTAAAGTAGAATAAAATCTGTAAAAAAAATAAAAATATATGAAAGTAATTCTCTTGAAAGATATAGAAAATCTTGGGAAAAAATATGAAATAAAAGAAGTTAAATCTGGCTATGCCAGAAACTTTTTAATTCCTAATAATCTTGTTAAACTAGCAACTAGAAAGACAGAAAAATGGATGGAGTCTCAGAAGGAAATTATAGCTAAAGAAGTAGAAGAGGATCTTAAGAAAAATCAAGAAATCGCTTCTCAAATTGATGGTTTAGAGGTAAATATTTCAGTTAAAGTTGGTGAAAAAAATGAACTTTTTGAATCTATTAATTCTACTAAACTAGCTGACCAATTAAAATTGATGGGTTTTGATGTTAAAAAATCTCAAATTGATTTAAAAAACCCTATAAAAGAACTAGGAGAATTTCCAGTAAAAGTTAATTTAGATCACAATCTAGAAACAGAAATAAGAGTAATCGTATCAGAAGAAAAATGAAATATATTTTTGTTGCAGGTGGGGTAATGTCTGGCATCGGTAAAGGAGTTGCCACTGCAAGCATTGGCAAAATATTAAAGAGCAAGGGTTTTAAAGTTACTGCTATTAAAATAGACCCCTATATCAATGTTGATGCCGGCACTATGAATCCAATTGAACATGGAGAAGTGTTTGTAACCGAGGATGGCCTGGAGTGTGATCAAGATGTTGGAAATTACGAAAGATTTTTAAATGAGAATGTTTATGCTGACAACTATATGACCACTGGAAAGGTTTACTTGTCAGTTATCAACAAAGAAAGAAATTTAGAATACAATGGTGAATGTGTCTCGGTTGTGCCAGGTATTCCTAATGAAGTAATTGCCACTATTAAACGGGCCGGTAAAAAAGCTCAAGCCGATTTTACTCTCATTGAAATTGGTGGGACAGTTGGCGAATACCAAAACTTGCTTTTTTTGGAAGCTGCTAGAATGTTAAAATTTGCTCATCCCAAAGATGTGCTTTTTATTTTAGTCAGTTATATGCCGGTTTTGGGTATGGTTGGTGAAATGAAAACTAAACCAACTCAACAAGCTACCAAAAACCTTAATGAAGCCGGAATCCAGCCAGATTTTATAATTGCAAGGTCAGAAAAGGGAATAGATGAACTAAGAAAGAAAAAATTAGCCATTTATTGTAATATTCACGAAAATGATATTATTTCAGCACCGGATGTTAATTCAATTTATGAAGTACCAATTAATTTTGAAAAAGATAATTTAAGTGGTAAAATTTTAAAAAAATTTAGATTAAGACAAAGAAAAAAAGATATGAAAGAATGGGGGAATTTTGTCAAAATAATCAAAAATTCAAAAAGTTTAGTTAAAATTGGCATTGTTGGAAAATATTTTGAATCGGGAAAATTTACTTTAATGGACTCATATATTTCAGTTATTGAAGCAGTAAAACATGCCTCATTTTCAGAGAATAAAAAGCCAGAAATAACTTGGGTTTCCGCTGAGGAATTTGAAAAGAATTCTAAATCATTGAATATTTTAAAAAAATTTGATGGCATAATTGTTCCCGGTGGATTTGGGAATAGGGGAATAGAGGGTAAAATTAAGGCCATTGAATATTGTAGGAAAAATAAAATCCCACTCTTGGGATTGTGTTTAGGAATGCAACTTGCTGTTATAGAATTTTCTCGTAATGTTTGTGGTATTAAAAATGCTACTTCGGGAGAATTTAATCAAAATGCCGAAAATAAAGTTATTAATATAATGGAAAGTCAGAAAAATTTATTAAAAGAAAAAAAATATGGTGGTACTATGAGATTAGGTTCTTATGATTGTGTTTTAAAGCCAGGAACAATTAGTAGAAAGGCCTATGGTAAAATTAATATTACTGAAAGACATAGACATCGCTATGAATTAAATAATGAATACAGAAATGTTCTTGAGGGTAAGGGTATGATAATGTCGGGAATTAATAAGCAAAAAGACTTGGTAGAAATAATTGAACTTCCTTCGACAGGATCAGGACAAGAAAAAACTCATCCCTTTTTTGTGGCAACTCAATTTCATCCAGAGTTTAAATCAAGACCGCTAAAACCACATCCACTATTCAAAGAATTTATAAAAGCCGCAATTAAATAAAAGCTCTAAAGGGTTAGAATCCCGCTCCCTAAACTAAAAAGCCCCGCAATGCGCGGGACTGAAACTTAAAACTTAGATTCTACGCTTATCACTTTTATTACTCTCTGGGTACCATTGAATAGTTTTTTAAGTTTAGTAGAAAAGCGAACTCGTCCTGACTTCATTGCATAAATAGTGTCGTCTGAGCCTTTTTTAACATTTTTTCCCAAAACATATCTTGTGCCCCTTTGGCGCACAATAATCATTCCTGTTTTTGCAATTTGTCCGTCAGAAATTTTTATACCCAATCTTTGAGCAGCAGAATCTCTGCCCAGCTTGGAACCGCCCGTTGATTTACTTGTTGCCATAGTAGTTTAAAGTTTATAAAGTTTGTAAAGTTATAAAGTTCGCTAATACTTGAAAACTTTATAACTTGATAACTTTTAACTTAATTGAATTTTAGCAAATATAAACATTTTTGTCAAAATTTATGAATAACATACCCAAACACATAGTTTTATTTCCTGATGGTAATAGACGTTGGGCAAAGAAAAAGGGTGCTATTTCTTTTGATGGACACAAACAGGGCTATAAAAATATTATTGAATTTACTTTGTGGTGCAAAAATAGGGGAGTGAAAATTATTACTGCTTTTGGTTTTTCTACTGAAAACTGGAATAGATCAGAAGAAGAAATTAATTATTTAATGAAGTTGCTTGAGAGTGGATTATTAGAATCTTTTGAAAAATTTAAAAAAGAAGGAATAAAAGTAAAAATAATAGGTCAAAAAGAAAAACTACCAGATTCCCTGCAAAGAGTAGTAAATATAATTGAAAAGGAAACAGAAAGTAATAATAATTTATGTTTAAATTTAGCTATAAGTTATGGCGGTAAATGGGATATCTTAAGTGCTGTTAAAAAAATAATCAAAGAAAAGATTGATTTATCAAAAATTGATGAAAAATTATTTGAAAGCCATTTATCAACCGCCGGACTTCCACAGCCTGATTTAGTTATTCGTGCTGGTGGAGAAATGCGCCTTTCCAACTTTTTACTTTGGCAAGCGGCTTATTCTGAACTTTATTTTTCTAAAAAATTATGGCCAGATTTTACAGAAAATGATTTAGACTTAGCTTTACAAGAATTTGACAAACGAAATCGCCGATTTGGAAAATAGAGTGTGACTACCCAGAAAACTAAGATGAATTTTTACAAAGATTTCATATTGAAACATTAGGCAGGAAAATTAATTATCGATTGTGAAGTTATTTGAACAACCCAATCTTTTTAAATCCCCGTTTCAACTTTATTTGTGTGTTGCTTTTTCTTTTAGTAACTCATTTTTCTTTTGAATCACGAAATACAGTTTTTGAACATTTGTTTTAACAATAAAAAATAATCTCTAATAGTTGACGGCCGTCAACTATTAGAGATTATTATATCAAGATTTTGAGATCTTCTTAACTTTTATATTTCTGGGCACAGAGGCACAGAAGTAAATCGTTATGCTTAATTTGGAAACCACTGAATACTGAATGTCTTGTAAATATGTAACATTACGCAAATACAAAACGAGTAAAAAACTTAATTAGAGTATATTTTTAAATAAAATCTATAAAAAAATCCTAAATTCCCACTATACCAAAAACCCTACTATCGCAGACTTTATAGTATAGTGGGAAATAACTATTAATAATCATACAACTCTCCGACCTCAGTGAGACAATTGCAAAAATTAGTGTATAATTAAATTTAGTTCTTCACATAAAAAAAGGAGAAAGGTTATGGTTAAAAAGCTTTGTGTGTTGCTTTTTCTTCTAGTAACTCATTTTTCAGCTGCTTTTTTCGGAGCTTTTACAACTCTTAAACTCAATCCATTTGACCATGTAGTTATTTATGTTAAAACTCCTTTAGATCAAAAAGAGGAGGATAAACACTATTATCCATTAGCAAAAAAAGAGAAGATATATACTGGGGTAGTTTTGCCTCCAAATCTTGTAACCGACGACAATGAGAAAAATCTGCTCATTGCCAAAAGATTTCTTTCTCCGGATAGTAATTGGTCTCATGTTTTATCGGGAGAAATATTGAATGGAACAGGGTTTGGATTTGAGTCTTCTGAACCGAGTTACGAAAGAAACAGGCTGGTAAAAAAGTGACATTTAAAAGCAACAAAAAAAACCACTAACTTTTAAAGGTTGTGGTTTTTAATTTTAAAAAATTAACAAGGAATATTAGCTATTGTTTTTGCCATTTCCATCCATTTGGCTTGTCTGGGATGATTTTTATATTTAGCAATAGATTTATGTATATGAAATAAAGAAAGTAGTTCACTTTTTTTCCACTTGGTAATTGGTTTTCTTTTATTTGCTAAAATTACACTAACTGCCTTTTGCCACAATTCAAAATCTTTTTTCTTTACGCCGTTAAGTTTATTTTTCGTAAAAAACGGCAAAATTAAACTATTAATATCTTCTTGTTTTTGCACCGAAAGTCGCGCCTGATTTTTATCTGTAGTAATACTGCCACAAACTAAAACATTTTTTATTTTTTTTAATTCTTTTATTTTTTCTTTTGGTAAGGTTACTACAAACTGAACTTTCCATCTGTAGTAAGTGGGGGAGCCGACCCTTTCATGACGGATGTCTTGTCTAAACTGTAAATCAAAACAGCAGTTCTGTTCCAAGGTTTCAAAAATATTATTTTTTTCTTTTAGCATATTTTCATTATAACAAAATTTTAATTATGCGACAAGGTAAATAAAAAAAGAGGGAAGTGAACTCTCTTTTTAGTGTTAATTTTTAATATTTTTACCACTGTGAAATTGTCTATGGATGTCTTTTAGGCGTTTATTAGTAACGTGAGTATAAATTTGAGTTGTGGCAATATTTTTATGTCCTAAAAATTCTTGAATAGTACGAAGATCAACACCTTGGCTTAATAAATCTGTAGCATATGAATGACGAAGGGTATGAGGTGTAGTAAAAATTGGTATGCCAGCCATTATAGCGTGTTTTTTAACGATTCTTTCGATGGTTCTTGGGGTTAATCTACCTCCAGCTTTATTTATGGCTCTAAAATTTAAAAATAATGCTTTTTCATCAGGATTTGATGATGTCCTTAAGGAAAGATATTTTTTAATCCAATTTAGGGCACGCTCTGAAAAATAAACTGTCCTAGGATGTCCGCCTTTACCTATAATAGAAAGTTCAAAATCTGGCTTGTTTTTTATATTGGCAAACTGTTCAACATTAAGTGCCACCAATTCGGCAATTCTAAGTCCAGTTGAAAATAATGACTCTAAAATTACTCTATCTCTTATAGCTGTATCATTTTTAGGTTCAGCCGAGGTTAAAAGCTTCTCTATTTGCTCTAAACTAAGGAATTTAAGCGTTTTATCGTCTTTATTGCCCTTTGGGAGGGCTATTTTATCTGGGGGTAGAGAAATTACATCTTTGGCTACAAAATACCCTAAAAAGGCCCTTAAAGCGATTAAATAGTAGTTTTGGGTGCTTTTTTTAAGGGTTTCGCCCGTAAATGGACTTTGACCCCTTGAAAGGTATAATCTGTATTGAAAAATATGATCTGAAGTGAGTTGATGGGGGAGTAATCCTTCTAATATCTTGGATTTTAACCAATCAGTAAACTTTTTTAGATAACGCTCGTAATTTTTTTGTGTATTATTTCTTAAACCTTTTTCTACTTCGCAATAATCTAAAAAATCTGGAATATGTTTTATAATCGTTTTATTTGATTTTTCCATATTTATAATTCGTTTTATATTCCGCTAAGATTAAGCGATGTTTTTCACAAAAATGTTGCTTAATCTTAGCTAGGTAACTTGAAATTATGGTATGGGTTTTAGTTTTAGTTTATATTTTTATTATTTCAAGTGTCGCTTTACCTACATTTTGCGACATACTATATTGTTAATAATAAACTAATAAATGGGGTGTTGTCAATCTAATTGCTACTACTAATTACTACTAATATGGTTATTAATTTTTTGGTTTGATCTTAGGAGTTCAGGATTCGAACACAAATATCATCTTGAGAAGTTCACAAATGAGGCGATTTCGAGAAGCGACGACCGAAAGGTAGTTTTACACTACCTTGAGCAGGAGCGACAAAGAAATCGACCATTTGTGAACTTCCCTTCGGGCAGAAGCGAATTAAGAATATAACCAAACCCCTTCAAGGTCACCTCAAAAGCCTCATTAAAGACAAAAAAGCCCCCAGATTTTTAAGAGAAGTCAGATTAGAGAAAGAGCCTGAGTATAAAGTCGGAGACATAATTGGTGCCTCCGACATTTTTAATAAAGGGGATGTAATCTCTGTTTCGGGAACTTCCAAAGGAAAAGGATTTGCGGGAGTGGTTAAGCGTTGGGGTTTTGCAGG
>Ga0209541_10002048_pt1 | contig 38952 bp, 48 predicted proteins | sample RifCSPlowO2_01_FD_184027 | JGI IMG/M metagenome (GOLD analysis project Ga0209541, IMG submission 184027) | Groundwater microbial communities from Rifle, Colorado - Rifle CSP2_plank lowO2_0.1 (SPAdes) (version 2) | ecosystem: Environmental > Aquatic > Deep subsurface > Groundwater | place...
ATTTTGCCAAAATGGTACATAATGGGATTGAATATGGAATGATGGAGGCTATTGGGGAGGGAGCGGCAATGCTTAGACATACTCCGGAATTTAAATTTGATTTAGAGGAAGTTTTTAGAGTTTATTCTGAGAAATCAATAATAGATTCAAGATTAGTCTCCTGGACTTTAGCAGAACTTAAAAATGATCCTAATTTAGACAATATAGTTTCTGTTATTGGATCAGCAGGAGGTTCTGGAAAAACTAAAGGGGAAGGTCATTGGACAGTAGAGTTAGCCAAAGAAATGGGTGTTGATACTCCTGTAATTGAGGCATCAGTAGGAGTCAGAGATAATTCTGATAAAGATGAGGAAAATTCACCAAATGGATTTAGAAATAAGATAGTAGCAGCACAAAGATGGCAATTCGGCAGACATCCTGTTAAAAAAATAGTATGAAGTATGGAGTATAAAGTATAAAGGGGAAGATAAAACAAAGACAAGATAAGGGCAGGAAATCAGCGATTTTTAATGGAACGGATAAGTCCAATCAGTAATCTTCCCACCTCTACTGTCTGTTCAGCTAATTCATTAAAAAGTTTATTATTCAAATAACCTACATCTCTAGCAATAAGTAATTGATTTTGAATTTCTGTTAGAGATCCCTTAGATACATAGTAAAACTGGATTTTCTCTTTGCTCCCTTGTCTCGAGAAGCCCTCTGCTATATTAGAAGTGATAGATACTCCGCACCTTCTCATTTGATCAACTAATGAAAACATTTCGCTTTTAGGAAAATCCTCAGTGAGTTTATAAATATTTACTACCAGTTCATGTGCTTTTTTCCAAGCTGTGAGATCTGTAAAGGTTTTGATTTTGGCTGAAGTTCCCTCCATACTGTATACCTTATACTATATACTATTTATATTCTGCAGAATTCCATTGAAGGCTCAAGCCACTCCCGGCCATCTTCCTGGATTAGTTCATGAGCTTCTTTTGGTCCCCATGTCCCGGGTTTATAAATAATAGGTTTGCCTCTTACAGCTGAAAGGGGATCTGTAAATGCCCACTGAGCTTCGACCTCTTCTGCGTCATTAAAAAATGTCTGATCACCTCTTATAGAATCTGTCAGGAGTCTTTCATATGGATCAGGGATATAATGCCTGTGAGGATCAATTTTGTAGCAGTATTGCATATATTCCGGTTTAAGTTTTAAGCTATGTCCTGGCTCTTTACTTAATATTTTTAGGACAATCCCTTCATTGGGTTGAATTCTGTAAACTAAAACATTAGGTTGATCGCCTGAATCGGTACTTTTAAACAATCTATTAACAGGATTTTTAAAAATAATAGAAATTTCTGTTACATATTTTTCTAGTTTCTTACCAGCCCGAATATATATTGGAACCTCTTTAAACCGTTCATTATTAATATATGTTTTTAGAGCATAAAAAGTATCTGTGTTTGAATCTCTATCTACATTAGCTTCATTTCTATAACCTTCATATTGGCCGAAAACTATTTTTTTAGGATCAGGAATAAGCTTTTTTAAAATTTTTAATCTCTCCATTGAAACTGCTTTATTGGTAAATTCCTTTGGTGCGTCCATTGTCGCAAAAGCTAGCATCTGCAGTTGATGATTTTGTCCCACATCTTTTAGCGCTCCTACTAGGTCATAATATCCGCCTCTTTTACCAATCCCAAAATCTTCAGAAGCTGTTATTTGAATATGATCAATGTAGTCTTTATTAATCATTGGTTCAAAAATATCATTTGAAAATCGGAAGGTTAAAATATTTTGTAGGGTTTCCTTTCCAAGATAATGATCAAGTCTATATATCTGATCTTCTGAAAAATAATTTAGTAAAAGTCTATTTAGGTTTTGTGCGGATTTTAAATCATTACCAATTGGTTTTTCTATCATTAATCTAATCCAACCTTTATCCTGTTTACTCAAGCCTAATTTTTGCAGATTTTCAAAAACATGAGAATAAAGTTCAGGATATGTAGCGAGGTAATATATTCTATTGGCAGAACCCTTTTTATTTAGGAAATCATTAAGTATTTTGTAGAAATTTGAGTCATCAAGATGACCATTTATATAATGAAATTTTGATAATAAAACATTAAGGACGGATTCTTTAATCTCGTGTTGATGATGGACATTTTGCATGTGTAGAACTTCGCTAATATATTTCTTAAAATCAGCAGAATTCATTACCTTTCTAGCGATTCCTACAATAGTCATTTTTTCCGGAAGAAGGCCTTTTTCAGCCATGTCGTAGAGAGCTGGAATAAGTTTAATTTGAGCTAGATTGCCTGTAATACCAAAAATAATTAAGGCAAATGATTTGTCCATTTAAGCTTATATGATAACATACATATTGTGAGAAAAAAGATAGATAAACCATGGGGATATGAACTTCATTGGGTCCCGGATGATAAGCCCTATATGGGTAAAATATTACACATAGATCAGGGGAAAAGATTAAGCCTTCAGACTCATGATCAAAAACAGGAAAGCTGGTTTTTAATGGATGGTAAAGCCAAGATTATTTGGGATGATGAAAATGGGAATTTAGTAGAAACAGAGATGGAATCCGGAATAGGTTATAGTTGTTCCAAAAATCAAAGGCATAGGTTAGTGGGAATTAGCGATTGTGATATTATTGAAGTATCAACTCCTGAGATGGGAACAACTTATAGGCTGGATGATGACTATAAAAGGGGTGATGAAACTCCAGAAGTAAGAAAGCAAGATAGAGAATATGCTTAAACCATTTGCTGCCAGAGAAAATGAAATGATGAAGGATGTGCTTATGCACCCTGAAGTAGAAGCTCCTGAAATTCATTATTACATGATTAGAGGTGGTAAAGATAAAACTAATATTACGGTTTGGGAAACAGGTACCATTGGAGGGGAATATATAAAAACTTATGGGCACTATCATGTTGGGCATTTAGATGAAACTTATCATGTTATTCAGGGGGACGGGGTCATACTTCTTCAAACTAGAAAACTAGATAACCAGGGCCATCCAATCAATGATGAAATAGAAAAATTTATGGCTATAAAAGTTAAACCAGGAGATAAAGTATTTATTCCTTCTGGTACAGGTCATTTAGCAGTAAATACAGGTAAAGTTTGGTTTGTCACCTCTGATGATTCGCCGGTTAACTTTGAGGAAAAAGATCCTGTATCTTTACCAGGACACGCTGATTATGAATCAGTAAAGGCTGTTAGGGGATTTGCTTATTATTTAATAGAGGACCCTTCGGCAAGCAGTACGCCCTCTCATGGAGAGTCAGGGTTAAAATTAGTTAAAAATCCAAATTATAAAGTAATCCCAGAACCTGAGTGGCTAACTGCACAGGAATATGCTAAAAGTCTGATCCAATTTAAATGACTATTTTTTTGGTTTAATAATAAATTCATTAAGACTTAAAATATAATTATCATTTAACTTTTTCTTTTTAATATTATTCTCAGAATTCAATAAGCTTATTAAACTGTTAGGGGGAGACATTATAGGGTTTAATTCGAAAGGATAACTTTTAGATAATTTATCAGATATTTCATCAAATGAAGGTATTATTTTATAATCTTCTTGCTTAATAAATTTACTTAGATTTTCTTTACTCTGAATTGTGTAGTCAAATATATGAGGATAACCCTCAATTGAGCCAAAAGGAGATATGTATTGTTTTTTGAAACTGCCAAGTATGCTTGGTAGAACCGGATGATACGTATCTGGTTGATTTATTGGTGTAGCTGATAGTGTCAGGGTTTCTTCTTCTCCTGATAATACAAAAGCCGGGGTGTTCGGATTATAAGTATATGTTCTATTAACAACAAATTTTCCCTGTCTATCTTCTATAACAATATTAACCTTCCCGTCTTCTATAACTCTTTTTGCTTTAAGACCAGGATTTTGATGAAGATTTCCTTTATCATAAACCTCAATTTCTACTATTGAGGCTGGTTGAAGACCACCTGTAACCAATGCTTCGTACTCAAAAGGAATGCCGGTAGCAGTAAGTCCTTTAAAATTCTGGCCAAATGTCATAACCATTCCTTCCTTAGGTAAATGTGTCTTAAATAACACTCCATGTCTAGCATTTTTGGCATAAAGAGCCGAAAACCTTTTTGCCCAACCTATACCTACATTATATTTGAGGCTGGTACTGACAAACGGGGAATTCCAGATATCCTGACCTCCTACAACATGATCTTGTACGACTGTATCTAAATCCCTTACTAAATTGGGCATATTTGCGTAGGGATTTTCCATTTCTGGATGTTTTTTTGCAAAGTATAGTGAGGCAAACATTTTATTGTAATAATCCATGCTTTCTCTTATGACCTGAACATTAATTTGCTGTGCCGAAGTGGCTGGGCGAGAAGCTCTATCCAACGCCCGATAACCTGTACCTACTCCGACATAACTTTGAAACATTTGACATAGCTTTTGGTCATCTATTTCTTCTCCGACCATCCCTCCTCGGTATGCTTCTATATCAGAAAAAAATTGTTTTCTTAATTCCATAGGCAATACTTGGGTGTTAGGAGAAGTTGCAAAATCCATAAATTCAGGTGTGATAAGTCCTCCTTGAGAAACTTCTCTTTCACCGTCCGCAGTCTGCACCTTGGATGTTATCTGCATATATTCTTGGAAACGATTCATCTCTTCTTTAAAGCCAGCTAAAAATTCTTCATAAACCTGGTGTGTATGTAAATCCCCACTTGTGGTCAGAGATGGGGCCTGTTTAAAATACCGAAAAATATATTCATAGAAGGCTTTATCTTGCCCAAGGTTGAATAGTGCATTGATGTTGTCTATATCAGCTTCATCTAAGGACTTCTGTCTCTTTTTCAAAGCTTTATATTGATTACTCCCGTCAGTGATGCGAGAAATCCATGTTGGCTCATCAGTTAGGATATCTTCTCCTGGGTTATCAATAACACTGGGAGCCTCACCATCATTTTCTAAGGACCAATTCATTAATACTCTTGTTAGCCTCCCATTGCCATCTAAAAAAGGGTGAAGTGATATGAGTTTATGTTGAAGTAATCCGGCAACAGTAAATGGATCGTATGTTTCTTTCTGTTTTTCATTATTAAACCATTCGCATAATTCATTTAAATCTTTTGCTATTGCTTCCTTTGTTTTTGTCCCTATTGAATCTGAATGAGGATAAATGATAAAACCTGTTGTACCTCCCTCGTCATCTTTTGGTTCCCTTTGAAATGCTAGTACGGGGTTTGCCTCTATAGCTTCTACCTGTTCTTTCGTATAGGTAACTGGTTGTCCCAAATTATCATATGATCCGCCAACTATACCTATATTTCTTATTTTTCCAGATACATTTGGGTTTGAACGTTTAGTTAACTGGGTATGAAGATCCAGGATAAAATCAGGTGTTAAATACTGATTCCCATATTGTCTGGTAAAAAGCCGTCCGTCTAGATAATCTGCCCATGCCTCTGGCCCGAATATTTGTTCTGGTTTATTAGTTTCACCAGTGATAAGTGCATAGCTAAGGAATTTTCTATCTATAAACAAACTGGCCTCTGCCTGTCTATCATATTTGGTTTCTAATCTAAGGGCTTTTTCAGACTCACTAATTGAATGTCCGAGTGAATCTGGTGATTTTTCCAAAACAGCGACCGTACTATATTTATTGAGCTCTGCCATTACGTAAATTATTATAGCAAAAAAATAATGTTAACTATTCATTCTCCAAAACAGGGAGTAGTCCCAGAACCTGAGTGGTTAACTGCAGAAGAATATGCTATTCATACCTTAAAGCTGTAATTGGATCAAGTTTGGCTGCGCGGATAGCTGGGGCTACACCGAAGACTACTCCTACCAGCATAGAGAATCCGAAGGATAAAGCTACTGACCAAAGAGGTACAGTTGTAGTAAAAAATTGACCAATTATTAAGGAAATCCCAAAGCCTAAGGCTATTCCTATAATTCCTCCGAGTCCTGATAAAGTCAAAGCTTCAATCAAAAATTGATTTCTAATATTAGCAGGAGTTGCTCCCAACGCTTTTCTTAAACCAATTTCTCTTGTTCTTTCTGTAACAGAAACCAGCATTATATTCATAACCCCAATTCCTCCAACCAGAAGAGAAATGGCTGCAATTCCACCTAAAGCTAAAGTTAGGACGCTTGTGATTTGACCGATTGTTGATAGCGCTTGTTCCTGAGATTGAACTGTAAATTCATCTTCTGATAATCTTTTTTTTAGGATATTTGTAGCTCTTTCCTGCACTGTCTTTACATTGTCTGAATTAGCAGCTGAAATATAAATAGTATTTAATCTATCTATGCCGAATTGTTTTTGCGCGGTTGTGAAGGGAATATAAATTCCATTATCCTGATCTATACCAAATATTGAGCCCCTCTTATCTAATACCCCAATTACTGTGTATCTTTGTCCTGCTACATCAATTAATTTGCCGATAGCATTTGCTTCTCCAAATAGATTAGATTCAACAGTTAGTCCAATAACAGCTACTTTTCTATTTGATGATTGCTCTGACTCCTTAAAAAACCTGCCCTTTAGAATTTTAATGGAGATAATTTTAGAATAATTAGCTTCTACCCCGAAAACAGCCACTCCTTTATCTAACTTATTGCCGTATTTTAACGTAGCATTTCTCTGAATTGCTGCTGAAATTTCTGCTTCATTTGAAAGGCTTCGTCTTAGCGTTGCTGCATCGTTATAGACTAACCTATTAGCCTGAACTCCTCCAGGAGATCTTGCTCCTCCGATTCTACCTGGGATTACAAATAAAAGATTTGAGCCCAATCCCTGAATTTGACCGGTAATATAAGTTTTAAGTCCTGTTACCATTGCTATTAAAAGAATTACAGACATAACCCCAATTACAATTCCTAAAACTGTTAAAAAAGATCTCATTCTATTAGCAAATATAGATGTAAATGCAGAAGTTATAGTTTCTTTCATTATTTTAACTCGATCGTCATTTAGACGATCTCCCCATCTTTAATTCTTATGGTTCTTTTGGCATTTTTAGCAATACTCTCTTCATGAGTAATCATAATTATTGTTTTACCTTCTTTGTGTAGTTTTTGAAATATTTTCATGATTTCTACTCCAGATTTAGAATCTAGGTTTCCTGTTGGTTCATCAGCCAGAATTATTTCCGGATTAGTAACCAAAGCTCTGGCTATTGCTACTCTTTGTTGTTGACCTCCAGAAAGTTGATTTGGACGGGAGTCGAATTTATCAGCCAAACCTACCTGTACTAATGCATTTTTAGCTTTTTGCAGACGTTCTGGTCTTGAAAATCCAGCATAAATTAATGGTATTGCAACATTATCTACGCTAGAGGTTCTGGGTAAAAGATTAAAGGACTGAAAAACAAAGCCTATTTTTTTATTTCTAATTCCTGCTAATTTATTTTCCTTTAGGTGAGATGAATCCTCTCCGTCCAGTTCATATTTACCGGATGATGGATGATCTAGGAGGCCAATTATATTCATTAGAGTAGATTTACCTGAACCAGATGCCCCAATAATAGCTGCAAATTCACCCTTTTTTATTTCCAGATTAATATCTTTTAAGGCCTGAAAAGGAACTGTGCCTTCTGACGAATAGATTTTATTTACGTTAGTTAATTTAACCAAGGAATTCATCTTCCTCCATTAGATCTTTGTCCACCTGTGAACCCACCTCCACCGCCTCCTCCGATTCTCAGGAATCTTGTGATATTATTTAAAGGGTTTTGAGATCTGGTTACTCCAGCAATATTAGCTGGGGGATTTAATACAACTCTATCACCTTCCTTAAGACCTGATTTAATTTCCACATCAGTATCTGATTGAATACCTGGAACAACTTTCTCTGCTATTAATCCAGTATTGCCTGAAACTACAACACTATTATCATCTCTTAAAGCTTCAAGAGGTATTGTTAGGGCTGATGGAACCTCTGCAAGAATGATTGAGGACTGACCTGAGAGCCCATTTATAGGAATTATATCTAGTTTTCCCAAATCAATTTTTACAGTAATAACAGTAGCCCCGGATGATGTAGTTTGAGTTTGCGGAATTATTTCAAAAATTGTTCCAGTTAATGTTTTATCTGTAAATGCATCAATAACTACGTCTGCTTTTTGACCCATAGAAACTTTACCAATATCAGCTTCATCAATGTCAGTATTAAAAGTAAAACTTGAAAAATCAACTACTTGTGCAACTAAATCTGTGCTAGTAATAGTCTGGCCAACTATTAAAGGAGCTTGAGTGACTGTTCCTTCTATAGGAGATGTTATTACGGCTTCCTGAAAAGCTCTTTCGGCTTCCTTAACAGCGTCAAAAGCACTATCTCTGGTTGCTTGTGCTGTGGTTCTGGTTACTTTTTGAGCAAATGATTCATCAGAGCTATGATCTTTAACATCATCTTCTGCTTTTTGTGCAATAGCCTGTTTATCTCTTAAGGTATTCTGTGCCTGCTGTAACTTTATGCTTAAATCCTGAACGTCCAATCCTCCAATAAACTGACCCTTAAAAACTTGATCACCAACTTTAATGTTCAGATATGCAATTTTTCCTGCTGACCTGAATTTTAGATCAACAACATTTTTACCCGTTAGAGTTCCTGATGATGAAACAGTTGATTTTATATCCATCTTTTTTACAGAAGCATATTGAAGAACCGGAGTTTTGTTTTGGGGCCTAAAAAGAAAAAATCCCCCGATGACTATCAACAGAATTAGAGGAATCAAAAACTTCTTCGGCATACTGAATATTTTTTTGATAAACCTAAATAAATGTTTCATCTTGAATAAGAATAAAGCATATTATACTCTTAAATTTAATGGGATCAATCAATTTATTCCTAAACAGCATAACCATGTATAGGTTGATGCTTTATTTTCTACTAGTATTAGTAGTTTATTCGTCTGCCTTATGTTTTCTTGAAATCCTGCCATATAACGGGTTTGATATTTTAATTTCCTCAATTTATTTAGTGACTATCTGCTGGTTTTCAAATAAGTTATTGGCCAAACTATTTAAGGTTCCTATTAATATAGAATCTTCCTTAATAACGGGATTTATTCTCTCTCTAATATTTGGGCCAGCCAGCTTCTTAAGTATCTGGCCTACTTTAACAGTAGGAGGGATATCAGCTATGGCATCTAAATACTTAATAGCCTGGAAGGGTAGACATATATTTAACCCTGCAGCCTTTGGAGCAGTGGCTTCTGCTTTGATTCTAAATCAGGGAGCTAGTTGGTGGGTAGGTAGTGAATGGATGGTTTTACCCATTCTCTTAGGGGGATTTCTAATTTTAAGAAAAGTAAAAAGATTCACCATGGTATTTGTTTTTACACTAGGATTTTTACTGCCAGTAATCACAACTGGGGTAGGTAAATCAGAATACCTGCAGGATATTTTAGCTTTTTTAATCACCTCTCCAATTTTATTCTTTAGCCTTGTCATGCTGATAGAACCCCAGACCTCTCCATATAAAAATCTTAACCAAGTCCTATATGGAATATTAGTTGCAGTTGGGTTTTATATGTCGGCTTCTTTTGGCATATTTTATCTACTAGAGGCGTCACTTTTAGTTGGAAATGTTTTTGCCTTTCTTGTTAACAGAAGCTTTAGGAAGACCTTAAAATTAAAGGAAAAGAAACAGGAGTCGGAGGATGTTGTATCCTTTTTATTTGAACCTAACTTTAAATTTGAAGCAGGACAATATTTAGAATGGACCTTGCCACATCCTAAACCAGATAGTAGGGGAGTCAGAAGATTTTTTACAATCTCCTCTTCACCAACTGAAGGATTTCTGATGATAACTACCCGGTTTGCTGAAAAATCTTCTACTTTTAAATCTGCTCTGAAAAAGCTGGAATCGGGTCAGGAAATATCTGTTTCCAATTTGGAAGGAGATTTTACTTTGCCAAGAGATACGGAGAAAAAATTAGTCTTCATAGCAGGAGGGATTGGAATTACTCCCTTTAGAAGTATGATTAAATACTTAATTGATCGGGGAGAGAAAAGAGATATTGTTCTTTTATATTCTGTTAAAACTTTAGAGGAAATTGTTTTTAAGTATTTATTTGATGAGGCTAAATTTGTTGGAGTTTCAGCTGTATATGTAAGCACAGACACCATGGGATTTATAGATCAGTCTATGATCCAAAAACAAATTCCAGATTACAAGGAAAGATACTTTTATATTTCAGGTCCACAGACTATGGTAGATAGTTTTAAACAAACCCTAAAAGCAATTGGAATTTCTTCTAAACAAATTAGAACTGACTTCTTCCCTGGATATGCCTAAGGATTACCGTTGTACAAAAAGCACAGCATTAGGAATGTTTCTGCCTGGACCAAGAATGTAGCCTCCTGAATATAAGGCTGTTGAGCCTCCCTCATCAAGATTTAAAGCTGAATCCATGCCTAAAGCCTTCATAACTTTAGCTGATTCACCCATGGTAGCTCCTCTGACAAAGCCAATATAGACCATATTGCCTTTGCTGGCTACAAAGCCTCTTGGTCCTTTCTGGCCGAATTTAGGCTCATTAGCAGGCTCAGAATAGGTTATGTTGCCTCCTGCAACAAGCAGGGGATAATTGGCTATAACACCGTCTACTCCAGTATCTCTACCCCATTCTGAGGATTGACCAACAAACCTAGCTGAGCCAGGGGAAAAAATGGCTGCTGGGATTGTTGAATAAACATTATTATCAGAATTAATGTATGTTTTATTTTTGTTCATAACAAGGGTATCAAATGAACCTGTTTTTCCTGCGCAACTTGGATATTCTGCTGGACAGAAAAAAGAGCCGTTAATTCCTGCATAGGCTCCCGATCTACTAACATATTCAGCCAGAGGCTTAACCGGACAATTATCCCTACAGTCTGAATCAGAGGCAGTATCCACAATAACTTTAGTTGAGTTTAGATCAGCAGCAATAATATCTACGGTATAATTTTGTCCCTCTGCAGACACGGTTTGTCTGTGATATCCAGATCCTGGAGGGGCATTATTAACGACGGGTGCAGAGGTTGGGGCAAGGGTCGGTTTTGGAGAGATGCTTGGAGTAGCAGTTTGAGTTGGGATAGGAGTTGGAGTTGGAGTTGGACTTGGAGTTGGAGTTGGAATTGGGGTAGGAGAAGCCTTAGGATTAATCTTTAGATAACCGCTATTTAAAAAAACAGCAAGAGCAAAAATAGCAATTACTATAATTAGTAATATGGGTGTAAAACCCTTTTGACCCAAAATTTTCATAGGCAGTTATTTTATTACACTTCAATTATATTGATTATTTTAAGAACTGCTTCATCTAGTTTTCCAGGTTCGTTTTCTATAACATGATCGTAATTATCCTTATACCTTTGCCAGATTTTTATATCATCTTCCATTCTTTTTTGAATTTCCTTCTCAGAAATTCCTCTTTCCTTAAGTCTTGTTAAGACTACTCTGTCAGGAACTGTTATATAGAAAACCACTACATTTTGAATGATATCTTCTGCTATTTGTGCTGGAAAAGCTCTTCTTAAAAACTCCCTTGCCTCACCTGCTCTTGAAGGGTCAATCCTCCAAAGTACATCTGAACTTAAGGTTTGTTCAAGCTCCCTCTTATAAGTGCCATATAAATTCCCGCCATATTCAACATATTCTGCAAATTCTCCTGATTTTACCTTCTGCTCAAATTCTTCTTTTGTTAAAAAATGATAGTCAACATCATTAATTTCACCATCTCTTGGGGCTCTGGAAGTAGTAGTTATAACTTTTTTTAGATCAGGATATTTTGAAAGGAGCGCTTCTTTGATAGTATCTTTACCGGAGGCTGTTTTGCCGGTTAAAACTATAAGAAAGCTCATTTTTTAGCTGAGGGGGAGGTTAATCTAGCTACTGAAAAATCTCTGTATATAATGTTTCTGTGTCCTTTAGGTAATCTAAGTCCTTGAATAATGCCTCCCAAGAGCACTCCCTTACTAAAGGTTGATTCTAAAAAGCCTAATGGTAGGAAGTTAGTCATAATTAGGATCAACGAAAAGCTGAACCAGTGATGAAGATGAAAAACTCTGCCAAACAGCTGAACTCTGATAACAGGAAAAACCTGAAATCGTTTAGTTTTAATGTTTGGAAGCCTTTTCCTCAACCTAGAATTAGGATGAGTTGTGGCTTTTAGGGTCAAATAACCTAAAGCGGTAGCAGGCACGATTGATAATATCTCCATCTAATAAGTGTATAGGAATTTTAGGAGAAATGCAAATGAGAACATTAACCCATAGTTTGATTCAGAACAAGATTTCTGGTATAATCTTAATAATATGAGCAGTCCAGAGGGTTCTGATAATTTAACAAGAATGTGGGTAAAAAGTGCACTTAAAAATATGCAGCCTAAAAAAATAAGTGTATCTGAAAGTCAGTTAGATCAGCTCATTAAAATACATGGTGGGAATATCCCTATAGGAAAAATTGTTGGAATATCCGAACCTAAGCCAAAAGCCTAGTTTCTTTAATCAATTCATCAAGACTTTTGGTACTCATTAGCTTTTCTCTTTTTTCGGAAGCTCCTTCAAAATTATTAACGTAGCATTTAACAAACTTTTTCATTAGCTCAAAATGCCTTTTATCCCCGAATGTTTTTTTAAACAGCTTTAGGTGATCTAGAAGTAAGGCTATTTTTTGCTTTGGTGTGATTTTTTTAGGATCAATTTCATCGTTAAATAAATAAACATTTTCAAATATACCCCTGCCTATCATAATTCCATCAAGTCCATATTTTTTGCATTTGTCCTTAGCCTCTTTTAGAGATTTGACATCTCCATTTCCAATAATTAATGCATTGGATTTAAGCTCATTTCTTAGCTTTACAGCTTTTTCAATTTCTTCCCAGTGAGCAGGAACCTTGCTCATCTCCCTAGCAGTTCGTAAATGCAGAATTAAGGCTGAAATCGGGGTTTCAAGTAATGATTTGACCCAGTTTTCAGTTTCTAGCTTATCAAACCCAATTCTTGTTTTAATGCTAACTGGTAGGCCATTTGCTCCCTTAATTGTTGCCATAATAATATCTTTAGCTAATTTAGGATTTTTAATTAAAGCTGAACAGGCTCCCTTTTTTATAACATCGTGCGTTGGGCAACCCATGTTTATATCTATTCCGTCAAAGCCTAATTTAGCTAGAATTTTGGCTGATTCGAAGAATTTTTCTGGGTCTATGCCCCAGATTTGTGCCACAATTGGCCTTTCTGATTCATCAAATCTTAATGAATTTTCTATAACCTTTTGCTGAGCAGGGGAAACAATAGCATCAACAGGCACAAATTCTGTAAATAAAACATCAGGTCTGCCTACTTTACATACAATTTGTCTAAATACAGTATCCGTAACTCCATCCATCGGAGCCAAAATCATGACTGGCTTTTTAATCTTTGTCCAAAAGTTCATGTGAGAATTTTAACAGAATTAAGCTATTTTGGTTTAGTAACGCCTTTAAGACGGACATAAAAGTCAAGGAAGAAATTCATTCTACGGCTGTGATCTAAATATTCCCCTATATCTAGGGGGTTGAGTGGGGCATTGTCTAATGGAAATGGCATCTCAATAAAAACAGAATCAGTCCGAATACCTATTATAGAGGCTGCCCGAACAAAGGGTATCTTTGATAAGATAGTTGGTCCAACAATATCCAGCTCTCCAAGTTTAGATGCTAAAGCCAAAAATCCCCGCTCATCTAAGTAATGTAACGTTGAATTATTAATAACATCTGCACATACTGGTTGGTCGGGACCAATTGTATCAACAAAAGCTTTGCCTAAGACTGAGGCTATTTCAAGCCTTCTATTACTTTCTGGGACATAAATGGTGTTAATTTTATAACCATTAGGTGTGAGAGTGGGATAGTATTTAAGTTCGGCTACTCTACCACCATCATCTCGTACACTAAAAACAGTGAGGTCATGATCCCTACTTCTTCTAATTTCCATTTGCAGATCATACCAAGTTTAGAAAAATATATCAACCTATAGTGATTATTTAATATCCAGTAGTTCTACTTCAAAAATAAGGGTTGAGTTTGGGGGGATGTCTCCCATGTCTCTATCTCCATAAGCTAAACTAGATGGAATAGTTAGTTTTCTTTTTCCTCCAACCTTCATTCCGGGAACTCCCATATCCCATCCTTCTATTACTTCTCCAACCCCAATTCTTGTTTGAAAAGGTTCCCCTCTGTCATAAGAGCTATCAAACTTTTTACCATTTTCTAGGGTTCCTGCATAATGAATAGTAATATAATCTCCGCCAGTAACCTCCTTACCTTCACCTACTTTTAAATCCTCAATACTTAGTTTATCAGCCATAGTTTTGATTAATGGTATAATAACGATTATGAGCAGTCAAGATGTACTAGGAGTTTTAATAGTAGCAACACTTATAACGATAGCGGGTTGTGCAGTCATTATTACAATACATCTTGTAAAAGCTATAACTTCTTTTACGGATTTGGTGGATGGTTTGCACTCAAGAACTTTAGCTACCCTTCCTTCACTTGTGATAAGTTTAATTGGAAAATTAATAAAAAGAAGGAGGTGAAAAATATGAGTGATAACAAAAAAGGAGTTGATTCCTTAACTAGCGGATTGGCTGGAGCAATAATCGGAGCAGCAGCTACAGCAGCAGCTATAGTTTTATCTGATGAAAAAAACAGAAAAAAAGCAGAAAAGATTTTAGGCGATCTACAAAAAAACGGAGATAAAGTACTAAAAGAAATCAGTAAAAAAGCTTTGGAGCTAAAGGAAAGTGCGATAGCACACTCTGGAGGAAAAGCTCTTCCAAAACCTGTGTCCAAAAAAGTAGTGAAAAAAGCTAGTGGTAAAAAGAAATAATAGGTTTAGAAATGTTGGTAGCATTCGTAAATGCTATCTCCCTCAAGAACTTTCAAGGTTGAAATTATGAAAGTTCTATTTAGGGATGTGTTATACTGCATTTGTGCAAACCCCCTTTTACGCATGTGGATTTCTTTATAGCCTTAAACATAACAAGATTCTCTTATTACAATCAAAAGCTCAGGAAGATCAGCCTTGTTTATACTCTATGCTGGGGGGAGAAGGAATAGAAGGAGAAGAGGCTTTAGTTAGCTTTCAAAGAATAGTAAATAAGCTTTTAAACGTTAATATAAAATCAAAAGACATTCATCCTGTATATGACTACTGCCACAGCAGTAATGATAAACCCAGCTTTGTTTTTTATGCCGATATAAAAAATATTAAAAATATTAGTGGTTTAGAGGAAGGGACTTTTTCCTGGCTAAAATTTAGTGAAACTATAAAACTTAAATTTAATACTCAGACTAAACAGGATATGGTTATAGGGGAACGGGTTATTAATGCTAAATTAAGGGATCTATTAACTCCAGTAGCTGTATAAAATGGGTCCCCTATGCAACGATGTTCGGACTTATTTTACTCTCTGTAAACCTCAGGAGTTGGAGTTATACCGATCTATTTTATTGACTGATGTATAATCAAACTAGACCAATCTTTAAATGAATAAAAAGACATTGATTGTGGTTATTTTTGTAATATTATTTTTCTATATAATCCTCCGTTTATTCAATCCAGAAGAAACATTGTACAAAGATACTTCTTTTAATATTCCAAGTATTCAAACTAATGAGGTTGCAAAGCCTATACCTGTAGAACAGTCATGGACATTATTTACTTATGCTGGTAAAACTCCAAATAAGGAAAACCAAAAAAATAGGGTAGAAGGATATAAAAGCCAAACAGAGTGTATAGAGAAAGGTATATCTATATCTGCTACTTCTGATTCCTTTGAATGTGCTTATGGCTGTAAGTATCGACCTGAATACCGGGAGGAAATTTGTGGGAAGGTATGCGGTGCTAATGGCTGTAGAGATTAAATTTTTTTAAGTGATTGTGTGTTATCATTTATATATAAATACTAATTTATCTTTTATTAATTTTCTTAAAAGTAAAAGTCATCTGGGGAAATTCCCGAATTGGAGTATTTATATATTACCTCTAATCATTGACGCAAGAGCTATATGGGAAAACACTTTATCTCTTTCATTTGTTCTAGCTAGCTTTATTCTACCCACATTGGCACTTTTCCTAGCATATTTATTTACTATAAAGAGCCGTTATAAATGGATCGTATTTATTCCAATAGCCCTTTATTTTTTATATTACGTCCTAATACCAAAATAACTTAAATTTAAAATTTTTGACATTGGGGGCTTTACAGGCAGGGCAAGGGGTGACCGAGGGGATTCGAACCCCCAACCGCTAGATCCACAATCTAGTGCTCTAACCATTGAGCTACGATCACCATACAAGTCAATTTTAACAGTTTTTAGGAATAAAATCTCTAGTTACTCTAAATGAAAATGTTCTACCAGGAATACAGTTGCCGGAATTGTCACAGATCCTGCAGCAAAAGCCAGAACAGGACTTCCTGAGGCAAAGTAAGCAAGTGCTCCAGCAGCTAATCCCATTAGAAAAGATGGACCCAAAACCTTTATACGATGTTTATTAGCACCATTTTCAGGAATATGAAAAGGAAGTTCTGCTATTTGAGATACTCGCATATTATGCAGATCTCTTTCTGGACTAGTTCTACTCATCGGGTGTATTTTAACACGAAAAAACCAACCTTGCGGTTGGTCTAATCGAGAACCTATCAATTATTAGTTTTTAACGCTAATGCAACTTAAATCTTACGATATAAGTTATTGAAAGGTTCCACAACTATATAACTAATTATGACCTCCCGTCAACTGATGTAAACTGGATCATATCCCATCAAAACACCACAAGCTTAATTGGAAGTTAAATTATTTTATCTGATTTCTGAATTGCTTTTTTAACTTTCTTCATTAGGTCTCCTAATATTGGCTAGTGCGACTTGGACCGCCATTTCACCACACCAGTCTTTTGTCTTCTGACTCAACATTTCACCATGCACTATCGACATATACGATGATGCTATTAATTCTGGATCGTCATGTGGTTTATCCTTAAAATATCCCGTCGGTAAGGTTGCTCTAAGAATTCTGTCGCTTTGAACGCCTGGCCTAGATGATCTTTCAAGAGAAAAACGCTGTGTAAAATGCTCTCTGATTACACCTACAGCAGAAACAATAACAGGATTCCTCCATGGTTTTTCCCAAGCATGTAAAAGGTGTCCAACTACTGAGTTTAATTCAGACAGTTCATTTGCTTCCAAAGGTCTCTCTTCTGCTTTAGTTCTGAAATCATTAACAATTCCAATTGCTTTAACCCTAGTTTCCTTCCAAGTTGAAGGCCATAATTCTGAACGTCTATCAGGAGCACTCATGATGCCTTAATTATTACTCTAATCGGCAAAATTAGTCAATAAATTCTTTGGTGTTCTGAAAGGATAAATGCCTGTGAACTGGATCATAACCATCAACACACCAAAGAAATAAAGATAAATTGACTTAATACTTTCACACTGTTACATTGAATCTATGATCACTGATTTTATAGGTTGGATTGGGGCTGCTCTATTGATAGCAGCATATTTTCTTGTATCGACTAAAAAAATCACCCCAACATCCGTAACTTATCAACTCATGAATTTCCTTGGAGCATTTGGAGCTGGTATAAATGTTTTTGCTCAATCTGCTTATCCTTCTGTAGCTCTTGAAACTGTTTGGGGAAGTATTGCAATTTACGGATTATATAAAGCTCTCAGAAAATAAAATTAAAGTTTTAAATTTTCAGGCTGGGGCTCAATTCTTTCAACTCCGAAGACTTCCATGAAATCTGCGGTTCTCCATTTATCATAGGTTGCTGGAGCATGATAAGGATCTTCCATTAGTTCTGCTGGAATTAATTTCCCAATACCAGCTCTGATATTTACATGTTTTGGTATACGGTAACTATTGTTGTCATTCCCTTCTTGATCCTTTTGCCAACACTGCACAAATCCCTGATCACTGTAATTCCATATAGCAATCTCTTGTCCATCACCTGTTTTAGTTTTTTGAAAGGGTGCATATGTTTTGTTAAGTCCTAAATTTTGGCTTAATGCTTTTCCTGTTGTATCTTTTGGCACCTTAAATCTGATATTTACTAAATTACCACTTTCATCATATTCAAGTAGGAGATTAGTGCCTTTTTCTTCAGCCTCTATAGTTACACCTTTTTGTCCTGGTAGATAATTTAAAATTTGTTTACCTTCTAGACTTGGGTCTGCTGCACCATAAGTATATAGCCATACACCAGTTGGACCTTTTTTAAATTTAGCTGCTTCATGAAAAGATGGTAATAGATCGGGATGAGCCCTTTTTTCACCCATAAAAAAATAGGTTCTGATTACCTCACCTTCTTCAATACCCTCATTTACAATTTCTAAAAGAACACTTGGATCAGTCCAAATAGTTGATCTTGCTTCAACCCTATATAAATCAGAACTATCATCTACAAATTGCTGAAATAGTTCCGATCTTTCTTCACGAGAAATTTTCCCTAAAACTTTCGGTTGTTCTCTTTCGGAATCGGAATCACTCATAATCCTGCTTTCATAATAACATAACTTATAGAGTTTTTAACTATTTTAGTATGCTTTTATTTATACCAAAATGAATATTGATACAGTGCATATAAAGCAAACTTTTTAATTATTTAGCTTATTTTTATTGTCTTTTTGTACGTCGATGTTTAGTATTTTTTTATGATTTAAGAAAACAGATAAATATATCTATATATAGAAAGGATGTGTTTTTTAATAAATTAGGCTTGAAATGTTTAATTTTTTGTCCTAGGTGGTAGGACAGTTTTTAATATGTATACTACTTCTTTGCCAAACCCAACTCTACCCCCTACTTTAGTAGGGTAAGGGAAGAAAGTTTTATTAAAATTAGCTTTAAATTTAGGTAATTTTTGCCCTAATGCTGAGGGCAATTTTTAGAAAGGTAATATCTCTGAAGATTTAACTTTTAATGCAGCACACAATCCTTTTAAGATTTCAAAAGATGGATTTTTTCCCCTCTTTCTATCATGGTATAATAAAGTTATGAAAAATCTAATTACCCAAAATCCAGATATTTTAGGAGGTAAACCTATTATTTCTGGCACAAGAATATCCGTTGAAACTATTTTGGAATTAATTTCCTCTGGTATGGATAAAGAGGCAATTATTAAGGAGTATCCATTTTTAACTAAGAAACAAATTCAAGCCTCTGTTAATTTTGCAGCTAAACTTGTGGGTAGGGAAGAGAGCTATATTTTTGATAAAGCTCAAAATGTAACTCATGAAATTTCTCGCCGACATTAATATTCCTCAATCAGTTATTTCATATTTATCTCTAAATAATCATGATGTTTTAGATTTTAAGAAGCTTAATTTATTAGCTAAGGATACAGAGATAATTAAATTAGCTCAGGATCAAAAATAGGATTATTCTTACATTGGATAAGGATTTTATCGGTCTTACGCAATTTCCTAAATATAAAGTAGCATGTATAATTATTAGATTGAAGGATCAGGCTCCAAGGAATATTGTAAATTATCTTGATCAGCTACTTAAAAATCAAGAAAAAGAGACTCTAGAAAAATCAATTACGATAGTTAAAACAGATATAGCCGAATCACATTCTTTCTAAATTGGTGTGTTGAAGGGATAAATGCCTGTAAACTGGATCAAATTGGGTCAATTTGAAAAAGGTAATAATTGCCAGAGTTCTTTTGGATGTAATATGGCCTGAAGCAAGCTTGGTTGCATAGTTCCAAAATCTAGAGTATTTACTCCGGGCTCTACTGTTTTACGTACTGTTATTGGGTGATAAAAAGGTTTTTCCAGTGTAAAATCAAAAGCATAATCAGGAAGTAAGTATCTTGCCTCTATTTCCTGTGATTTACCACTATTATCAAGATCAATTCTTTGAGAATTATCTCCGATGACTCCACTTACTCTTAAAACATATTCCCCAGCAGGGCTATTTTTCCATTTTAAATTACTTAAAACCTGCAGAATAACTGGTAATTTTACTTCTGTTGTAAAGGATACAAAATTATTGTTAAATTGTTTTTCTCCATTGAATAGATTCAACTTGACGTCGAATCTGCCCTTTTCTGGGGCCTTCAGGGCTATACTGAAGGTATATTCAGAGCCTGGTTCAACAGTTATTCCTTTCGGAATTACCTGATCAACAATACCAAGCTCTCTTCCTCCCTGCAAAGTGGTGAGCCTTGTCGAACCATCCCAAATAGATTGACCTTCATTTTTAAAAGTTAAATAAATGTCATATGATTGCCCAGCTACAATAGATTTATAAATCTCGCCTTTGATGAGTTTTCCCTTATTTTCCTGAACAGGTTTGCCTGAAGTTTTAGATAAATTCAAAATTGTCTGGAATTGAGGATAATAAGTATCTTTTCCTTCACCATCCAATTTTTTAAAAGAAAAATGATCAAAAAGCTTTTCCTGATAACTAAGTAAAAATGGAGTAACAGCTACTATATTTGAGCTATTCCAGGCATCAGTAAATGCCTGTTCATAATATTTACTAATCAAATCAGACGTGGGAAGTGAGGAATTATAATTTATACCCTCAGCATGTTTCCATCCTGTTTCTGTAATAAATATAGGCAAATTCTTAGTTACACCCAAAGCTCTTAATTGTTGAATCTCCCAATACCAGGTTCTCACTGTGCCTTTCCCAACCCCATCAGGTGAGCCTACAAATCCGGGATTTGGATATGAATGAGAAACCCAGCCATCTAGCTTTTCAAATATTCCAGGTACTGCTTTTTCCATTTGGGATAAAAATTTAGATTCTTCTTCATAAAGAGGAGATTGAGAAGGAGCTGAGGCATCAAGACCGCCGTTAAGTACAAAAAAGTCCGGACTTTTTAATTTTAGAGCAGTGATAGTTTTATCCAGGACTTCCGCGTAATTTTTAGCATCTACAATTCCACCCCACTCAGAGGCATGGTTTGGTTCATTATAGATAGTTACATATCTATTTTTTGTAGGCCAATTTAGTGAATCTAAAAAATCTGCCCAAACTCCTACCTCACCTTCATCAGGCCTTTTCCAAACATTTCCATCTGGCACAGCAGCAATTCTCACAATAGGGATTAGGTGTCTTCTTCTTAGATCATTAAAAAATTCCTGCCACTTACCTGTATTCTTATCCTTGCCTTCTATTATGACAGTTATATAACCCCAATCACCCCCGGAGGAATTAACTAAAGAGGCAGCAGGGGAGCTTTCATCTGGAGTAGCTTGAATAATGTGTATCCCAAACTTATTATTAGGTACAGAAAGAGGATCAACAATGGCATGGACAGGTGTAGGAAGTATGAAGTATAGAGTATAGAGGGAAAAAAGAAACAGCAAAATTCTCATGAGCAGCTATTTTACCACTTATCTTCTGCCAACTATCTGACCTCTTGCATCAGGACCAGGATCCCAAACACGGGGAATAGAACCATTAAATAATAAATCTTCGTTACCTAATCTTTTATTTGTGGATCTAACTAACTCATTTAAACTTAGGACATGCCCTCTAGGACTTCCATTAGGTATTAGGACTCTATGTGTGAAATAAATGCTGTTTGGATTAAGGTGCTCTGCAATTGAAGTTATCATCTCAACAGCAGTATGCATGAATTTACCTTTATCATGTTCTGGATCTAAGGGTAACTCAGGTAAAAGCTGGATCTCGTTAGCTGCTAGTCCTATAACTTTAGCTACACTCTCTCCAAATTGAGCATACATTCTTCTGATAGGGTATTGAACATACCAGGTTGGTTTACTATCTTCTTCTTTTATTGCTCCACCTCCGCGGCGACTTCCGCCTACTAACCAAGAATAAGCCCTAGCTTCTCTTTCAGTTGAAGAGTCGCGCTTATTTATTATCCTTGGAGGTCTTTCATTACTCATGTTATTAGCCATTTCTCCTAAGGTGATGATAACTTCGGCATTATGTCCTAAAATCATACGTGGCCTAACCATAGAGGCAGCAAATCTAGCTATTACCAGATCTGGTCTGGTATGAGAAGTATTTTGCCAGCCATAATCTACTAGAGTTTGTCTATATCTGGTAGCTACACCAGAAAGAGCACTTCCTCTTGCTTCTTCTTCAGAAATTTTTAAAAGTTGGGCATCATTGACACCTCTAAGATGAAGTATTTTGCCATACAAAGAGTACCCACCTTTTCCATCAGTAGGTGTATTTCTTAGAAAGGGTCTATTCTTTTCTATGTCTTCTTTTGTTTGTTCTAGAAATAGAGTAGTTAATTCGTCCGCTCTAATTGGTGATAATTCTAATCTTTGTGCTGTCATGACAGGCTAATATAAGCTTTTGAGTTCATAAAGTCAAATTTTTCTCTCTTGATATTCGGCTTTCCTTCGGTATATAGTAGAGTAGATGTTAGAGCTTTCAGAACCAATTGATGTTTGGGTATTATTTAGGAAAAACCAAATCCAGCCTTCTGTATTTTTTTGGAAAGGCAGACAAATAAAAATAGATAAAATAAATTTAGTTCATACTTCCAAAAATGGTTCTAACCTCTTTTATCATTTCTCAGTTTCAGGAAATAATAATTATTACAGAATTACTTTTGACCTTCAGGGAATAAAGTGGGTTTTGGAAGCGGTTGATGAGCAGGAATAGCTTCACAGGCAACTGCAGTAACTAATTTATAGGATACTATGATCTGTTCTACCGAGGGAGGTTTACCTCCTGCGTGTGGGACAAGAGCCCGGAGGTTAAGTTGATTTTCAGGAGTCATTAAATCTAATTTAGTACTAATTTTAAAACTAGTCAAGTATGAGAACAATACTACACATTGATTTTAATTCATTTTTTGCCACTGTAGAACAGCAGGCTAATCCCAGACTCAGAGGTAAACCAATTGGGGTAACTGGTGGGGACAAGTTAGAAAGAACTGTTTTGGGGGCAGCTTCTATAGAAGCCAAAAAGTTTGGAGTTAAAACAGGTATGCATCCATATGAGGCCAAAAGACTTTGTCCGGATTTAATTTTAGTCAAAGGGGATTCTGATAAATATCTAGAAGTTACAAAAAAGTTTTTAAACATTATTAAGGATTATTCTCCTTTGGTGGAGGTTTTTAGTATTGATGAAGTGTTTATAGAGATACCTACCTCCGTCATTGCGAGAAGCGAAGCGACGAAGCAATCTAGTTTGAGATTGCCACGCTCCCGTTGGTCACTCGCAATGACGATTTCATACGAGATAAAATCTCGAGTGCGTAGCGAAATTGGGGAATGGATGAGAGTTTCAATCGGAATTTCATACAATAAATTAATGGCAAAATTAGCCAGTAACCTGCAAAAACCAGATGGATTGGTGGTAATAGAGAATCAGGAAGAGGCAATCCAGATACTAGATAAAATAGAACTGAATGAAATTTGTGGAATCGGTTTTAGGATTAAAAAAAGGCTTAATAATATGGGGGTGTTTTCCTTTAAAGACCTAAGATTAGTGCCTCTGAAGGCTCTGCTTGCCTCCTTTAAGAGCTATGGGCAGACTTTATATAATATGAGCAGAGGAATGGATGAAAGGCCTATTTTGCCCTTTTTTGAAAAAGAGGAAGTTAAAAGTATTGGACATAGACATACTATTTCTCATGATACTAATGACGAGATAGAAATTAAACAGATTTTCTTAAAATTAACAGAGTTAATAGCCAGAAGGTTAAGGGCTAAAAAATTAGTAGGAAGAACAGTTACAATATGGTACAGAAATTCTCTTAAAGTGGAAGGAGGTTTTACAGGTGATAGTATGCAGGCCACTATTCCATACACTGCTGATGGATTAGATATATTTCAAGCTTGCTGGAAAATCTTTCATCAAATTTGGCCTGCCCGCAACGCTCTCGCTTGCGAGGCGGGCGGGAGTGGAGACAAAATCCGAATGGTTGGAGTATCTATTTCTAACTTAAAACCAACTACTCCGCAAAATTTATCTTTATTACCAGAAGCCAGGAAACAAGAAGCCATGTTAGCAGTTTTGGATAAAATTAATGATAAATTTGGTGAATTTACTCTGCAGCGGGGAATATTACTCGGAACATCAAAGATCAAAAGAATGCCTAATCCTTTTCTCTCAGATAGAAGATTTAAGATTTAATGTACAATTTAAAATGTACAATGTACAATTAGGGTATGAAAATTGTTGTGACTGGAGGAGCAGGGTTTCTTGGATCTCATCTTTGTGAGAAGCTTTTGGAGCAGGTTAATGAGGTTATAGCCATAGATAACCTAATTACTGGATCTGAAGATAATATAGCTAACCTGAAGGATAATCCAAATTTTGAATTCATTAATGCAGATGCTTCTTGGGGACTTCCTGAGGAAATAACTGGAGTGGACCAAATCTATCATCTTGCTTCTCCAGCTTCTCCTAATAAAAACAACCCACAAAGCTATATTGCTCATCCTTTTGAAACCATGAAGGTAAACACCATGGGAACTATGAAGCTAGCTGAACAGGCTGCAAAATCTGGCATCAGATTTTTGTTTGCTTCTACCTCAGAGGTTTACGGAGATCCGCTAGAGCATCCTCAAAAAGAGGAATATAACGGTAATGTTTCTACAATAGGCCCAAGATCTGTTTATGATGAAAGTAAGAGATTTGGGGAAACGATAGTTTCAGCTTTTGTTAGATCTAAAGAGTTGGATGGAGTGATTGTTAGAATTTTTAATACCTACGGACCTAGAATGCCTGAGGATGGCAGGGTAGTTATTGAATTTGTAAAAGCTGCTAGGGATAATCAGCCCTTGCCTATGTTTGGGGATGGTTCTCAAACAAGATCATTTTGTTTTGTTTCAGACATGGTGGATGGTTTAATTTCTGCTATGGAAAAGGGAGAAAAAGGGGAAGTTTATAATCTTGGTAATCCAGATGAATTTACAGTATTAGAGTTAGCTGAAAAGGTTAAACAGCTAACAAATTCAGGTTCTGAGATTAAACAGGTGGAAGATCTTCCGGAAGATGATCCTAAAAAAAGATGCCCTGATATAACTAAGGCTAAAGATAAATTAGGCTGGGAACCAATGGTAGGTTTAGATGAGGGACTTAAGGAATTAATTGCCTCATTTTAATATATGTCAAGCTGTGAGTACCGGATAGAAATACAAAATTTGTATGACGGAATGCCAACACCCCCTGAGGCTTTGCTTAATAAAGTGACAAAAGGAACTATAGCCTACATAGAACCAACTGGAATAGAGGCTAAAATTTCCTGTAATTTGGGCTCAAATTGTCCTATTTCAGATAAGCTTAGGACTATACCGGAGGCTACTAGAACATATAATGGGACGGTATCTCGTGATAAGCACAGATCGGATCTCTCAACTGATATGCAGGCTTTTCTAAGAAGAAATTGTCCTAATTATAAATAATACTAATTTGGTACCTCGAAAACCTGATCCCAGGTATGAAAAGCTGCACCTTTAAAATCTATGCCCTCACCTGCATCTCCAGCCTCTCTTTTAGCAATTTCATGATTCATTTCCGCCGGATGGTAAGAAGTTTTAATTCCTAATTTTTTAGCATGTTCCAAAGTTACAGCAGTATTTTGACCGCCTCCATAGGCTGAGATAAAATCGCTAACTCCCAGGAAAGCTCTAGTGGCTTCAGTTAAGGTAAGTGTACCGGGAATATAACCTCCCCAGTTTGTATCATTAACAATATATATTTGATCTGCATTTTCGGAAAATTTTCCACTATAAGTGAGAGCCTGTGTAGAAACAATCCCTATAGTTGGGAATCCAAGTTCCTTAGCGATCTTATAAGCTCCCCCAATACCTTCTTCGGTTGCACCAATACAAATAAGAGTTGAAGCTGGGTCAAGTTGTGATAATTCATCTTTGATGCTTCCCATAACCTCTTTTTCATCTTCATACCCAAGTCTTGAATACCCAAATAGTGTGTGGACATATTTATTTTTAGCTCTTACTTTCTCGATTATTTCACTAGCAGTAGTAGGATCATCTGTACCTAGTTTCTCGCCGCTATCGTCAGCATCCATTGCTTTATAAACAAACAGTTCTTTTTGACCATCTCTGGAACTAGCTAACTTTAAAAGGGTGTCATAGTTAGCTACATCTCCCATGTCAAATATTTCTAGGATTTTCATTGCTGCCTGAGCAGTATGCTCCGGGTTTCTGAAATTTCGAGGAACTATAAACCTGCTTGGATTTTCAGGATCATCATAAAAACCAAAACCTATTTTATTTTGAACATTTGCCAGGAGTGCCAGTGCTCTATCGTAAATTTGATGAACAACTACAGGAGAATTATCTTCTGGTCTAATCAAAGAAATTCCGCTTCTTAAATTACCAACAGGAGTTCTTAACTCTTCAATATCCTTGGGCATATCATTAACATTGTTAACCATAAGCTCAAAGGGTTGAGGACCTGCTCCTCGGATTAAATCAGCCACAATTACATCTTTTTCTGCTGTTAGAGCACTTTCATGCAAGATTTCAAAGATAATAACTCTCATCATTCTTCGCATAGCTATTTCATCCTGGGTTGCATTAGCAGGTAATCCTTCAATATGAGGTACTATTTTTTCCACTATGAATTGGTCCATTTGTTTGTAGTAACCTAGCTTATCCTCTTCAGTTTCTATTCCCATTTCTCTTTCTCTTTTTTTTATGTATCCCAACATTCTTCTGGCGTGATTCAAATCATGAAACCAAAAGTCCAAGGGTGATTGGTGATGACGATCCACGCGTGTTGTTTCTGTTTCTACTCCTAAAATACCAATCGGGACAGATCTTGGGCGGATAAAATCAAAAAAACCAGTTCTCTCAATAGTAGGGAATAGCACGACATCAGGATCAGCTATTAAACCATGTCTATGGTAGGCATAACGATCGAAATGATATAGAGGAATAGCTCGATTTCCTGGCTCAAGACGGTTCAGCTTATCTAGATGCCTAATTGCAGCTTCAACTGCATCAATGGTGGGACGATACGGAAAAGGTGCATTAAAAGGTACTGGATATGGATAATCCTCAACATCCACTTTAAATTCCATATTAATATGACCAAGATAAGTTAGTACTTCTTCTCTCTCGAACCGGAGATCTGGATGGGCTTTTAATACATCGCCAAACCTTGGGCCTTCAATTGCCTCTAATAAATGATCTATAACTGGCTTAAATTCTGGGAATGGGGCATTTTGTCCATTTTTTAATAAACGGCCGTGGAAGTCCTGATATGCTCCAATAGGATCTGCAACTATTTGTTTCTCAAAATTTGTATCTACTGACATTATTCGTATTATAGCTTAATAAGGTTTTAAGAACAAACTATGGGGCTTCTTTCTTTTTTAATCCAGCAGGAAACAACTGATAAAACAACTTTGGTACGCCCGGAGGGAATAATCGCTTTGCTCTTGCCTCCTTCGGAGGTCGAACACCTAACCACTCCGTGGAGCGCAGTTCAATTCCCAAGACGGACTTTTTTCAAAAAAACCAGTCACAAGGACTGGTCATTTTGAAAAGTACGCCCGGAGGGAATCGAACCCCCGACCAAGTGATTAGAATTCACTTGCTCTATCCGCTGAGCTACGGGCGCGTATGTTCAATTATATCAAGAAGGGGTTGACATGTATATTCTTACTTGCTAAAGTAATATACGTGAATAAAAAAACTGCTGTCCTAGCGGCCCTAGCTTCTACTATATTACTTATTTCACCAGTCCTAGCTAAGGACTCCACTACATCTTCAACTATTAGAAAAGAAGCTGTTCAGCAAAGAATTGAAACCAAAAGAGAAATTGCTCAAACTAGAATAGAAAATATCAGAGAAAAAATGGCTTCTAGAGAAGCTCTTTTAAAATCAAAGCTTGATGGCTTCAGGGATAGGAAGAAAGCAACTGCAGCTGCCAGGATTAATACCAATTTAAATAATATAAATGCAAAGCAAACCGAAATGATGCAAAAGCATTTGGATGTTATGACAGCTATTTTAAATAAACTGGAAAATAGGGTAAATGAGGGAAAACCTGATATTAAGGATTCAACAGCTGCTAAAACTGCCATAGCTAATGCCAGGTCTGCGATATCCTCCGCATCTGCCGCAGTAACTGCTCAATCGCAAAATGATTATACAATTCAGGTAACAACCGAAAGCAAGGTTAGACTTGATGCACTTTCTCAGAGAGAACAGCTGTATAAGGATATAATGGCTCTTAGAAAATTAATAATTGAAACAAAAAGGTCTGTAATAAATGCTATCAGAGTTGCTAGAGCCGAAAAACCGGAAACAGAAAAGGAGGCAACTGAAAGTGGAAACTAATTCTACGCCAGCACCAACACCAGTTACGCCTGCTCCTGAACCGGTAGTAGTACAACCTCAGTCTACTGTGCCACCATCTGCTCCCGCTTCTGATGGAGGAGATAAAAAAATGATGATGTATATGATTTTGGGAGTAGTAGCAATCCTATTAATAGTCGGAGGAATTTATTTATTTCTAAGTAGAAAGCAGGCTTCGGAGGAAACCATAAATAATACAAGCAGTACAACAGTACAGCAAGATACTACTTCCACAGATACTTTAATAAAGGATGCAAATGCGGTTGATGTGGCTACTCCTGATTCGGATTTTAAAACAGTAGATACAGATCTCGGAACTCTTTAATTTCCCATATTAGACGTTTTAAGCTACAATACACAGATGATTTCAGTACAAAATTTATATTTTTCTCATGATTCACGCGTAATATTTGATGATATTAGCTTTTCTGTTATGGATAATACTAAGGTTGGTCTTATTGGTCCAAACGGAGCAGGTAAAAGCACATTACTAAAAATTCTCTGCGGGGAGGAAAAGGCAAATTCAGGAAAAATAGAAATTTCCGGAACAATTGGAATCGTCCCACAGGAAATTAAGCATGATCCTATTATGGAAGCCTGCACTACAGTCAGAGAATATCTTAATCCTGATCACACCAAACATGATTATGAGCTTCATAAAATGATTTCAGGCCTTGAACTACTAGACATTGATTTAGAAGGTTCACCAAACTCTTTAAGTGGTGGACAAAAAACTAGATTAGCTTTAGCCAGGGCTCTTTTAGCCGAGCCAGATATTCTACTTTTAGATGAGCCTACTAATTTTTTAGATATAGCGGGAAAAAAGTGGGTTATGGGATTTTTAGCTAATTATCCAAAAACCTTAATTCTTATCTCTCACGATCTAGAGCTTTTAGATAAGCATATAGATAAAATATTACTAGTTGATGCTCATTTAGGGAAAATTGAAGAATATAAAGGAAATTACACTCAAGCCTTGGATTTAAGAGAAGAAAAGGAAACTCTACTTAGAAAACAGGTTCACTTAGAACAAAGAAATATATCTAGATTAGAAGAAAGTGCTAAAAAAGTAGGGGTTAGACAAAGAATAATTCTTCAAAGAAGAGTTGGTAGGTTAAAAGAGAAGTTGCCTGATTTACCTCCAGAGGTAAGGGCTATAAAATTTAGACTGCCTGATCCTTCAAATGTTGGTGGCTTACCAATAAAGGCTATTAATATTTCAAAATCATACGGGGATAAAAAGGTTCTGGAAAATATTAACCTGAGTGTTGAAAGGGGAGAATGTGTAGCATTAATCGGACCAAATGGGGTTGGTAAAAGTACTTTTATAAAAATTCTTATGGGACTAATTTCTCCTGATAGTGGGGAGGTAATAAAAGATTTTGAGTTAAAGGTTGGTTATTATTCACAAGAATTTGAGAATTTAGATTTTAAAAAAACTCTTCTTCAAACTGCTATGGAGGTAGAAAATGTCACAGAAAAAATTGCCCGTCCTGTGCTAGCAAGATTTTTATTTCCAGCCAATAAAGTTAATCATGAAATTGGTACTCTTTCAGGAGGAGAAAAGACCAGACTTTCTATTGCTTTACTGCTTTTACAAAACTATAATCTTTTAATTCTTGATGAACCTACAACATATTTAGATTTGATGTCTCAAAATATTATTCTTTCTGTTCTAAAAGAATATAAAGGAGCAATACTTATCGTTTCGCATACAGAAGAATTTATTAAGGAACTTAAGCCAACCCGGGCTTTAATACTTCCAGAAAATTACTTTAATGTCTGGTCAGAAGATATCTTAGAAAGAGTATCAGAGACATAAAAACTTGACATATTAAGGTGTTGGTGTAGAATGATTTTCAATGGCTGTTGAACTTGCAGTACCAAAAGTAACAATTACAAGACTAGATGGACCTACCTTTGTGGGTGTATTGGAGGAGAAGGCAAAAGATCTTAAGATAGATCCATCTGCAATACCTAATCTTGCTGACGCTCAGCATTTTGCTACTGTAGACGTAGTGCTTGTTTCTAAAGATCGTAAGCATGCAGTAGCAGTAGGTAAAGAAGGCCATACGAATCATCTACTCCGTGATGGAGAAATAATCTATACCTCAGATGATAAAGATGTTGTAGAAATAGGTAGATCTAGTCCAGACTTATCAAGATTAGTTGTGGTTAAAACAAAACCGGGTTTTATGAACTGCCTTAGAGACATCAATTTAATCAATGAGAGAGGTGATGTAATGGAATTAGCTCGAGATGCTGCTCATTGGGCAATATATAGCCCTACGGATGAACTAGACAGTTTAGTTGTAGGATATGAAAAGCCACGTAGTATCATAAACTTTGTCTCAATAGATGCAGTAGATGGGCAGAGAAAACGATTATTCCAGGCTAGCAGAAAAACTTTTCTTGGTGGATATTTTCATCCTCACTCAATTATAGGTTATAACCCAGATAGCAATCACGTTATCTGGCAAGCAGAATATGCAGGAGTTGGAGGAGGTGCTGTTCCTTTTCCATCTGAGAAAAAACTTGTTTTTGACAACGAAGGACAAATTGGGCAGGGTAAGAAAATTACTATCCAATCATCAGAGGATTTACAAAGATACATGGTATTGTCTAAAGGATCATTCGATAGTAGAACCCCAAGGATATCTTTACAAAATGGCCAGACATTTAGGCGCGGGGGCTTTCAGTATGGTGAAGTAATCTGGTTTAACCCAGATTTAACAGCTGCAGCAATCTTAATGCAAGACGGTTTTTCTGATAGGCACCATCTATTATTTGCATTCCCAGCTTTAGGGGTTTTCCAAGAGGAGAATTTTGAGTTTTATAAGGTAAGTGAAGCTGTGGTTAAACCTGACGGTATAGATTTCAAGGTTTTAATAGCTGATGGTTCCACCTATGGAATAAATATGCCTACTCCTGTGAATTTAGCTCAGTAAACACATTAAATCCAAGTCAGAACAAAATACCAATTGGAGCGGGAGATGCAAATTATTTTGAACTCTTCTTGATTCTACGACGAATAAACATATAAAAGACAAACAAAAGTACAGTGTAAGATATTATGTTGGAAATATATAGTTCGGTCATCCCCATACCACTAGAGGGAGTTCTTCCTGTAATGGGACTAAAAACTGTAGGACCAACATAAAGGGCAATCCAAAGAGAGACCTCGGAAAATAAAGCTAAAAGAGGAAATATAGGTTTGGGAATTTTATAGTTGGCTATTTTCCCAAACATTATAAACAGAAGTATTGTTTGTAATACTGGGTATGCAAACAAAGATAAAACAGCAAACAAAGACGGAGAAGCAGGAAATGAATCTATCATAATAACCATTTGCGCACCAAAAACAAACATTAAGAAAGAAGCGGTAAAAGCAATTAGAATAGATATTAAAAATTTAAGATACATATTTGTGAGCGGGATAAGATAGGGTCGCCTTGAGCTAGCTCAATGGTGCTTCCTTCTTTATCCTCTCCTCGATGACTCGGAGCGGGATAGGGGAATTGGACCCCTTACATTCTGCTTGGAAAGCAGACGTTCTACCGGTGAACTAATCCCGCTTAAATACTATCGAAAATAGCTCATTGGCAAGCTTTGCTTACCGGTGAACTAATCCCGCACTTCACTACGTTCAGTGTAAACATCATTTTACCACTGTTGTAATCTTTTAGGAAATATTTTGATTAAACTGTTAAATAATATCAAAACTGAGTGTAACGGTGATAGTTATTTCTGATGAACCTGGTTCTACTTGCGTTGGATTACCACCCCCAATTTTAGCTTCAGATACAGCCATCATAGGTATTGGTCTTGGGTCTCCAAAATTATTTTCAGAATAATTAATAATTCTTCCTAATTTAAATCCGGCTATTTTTGCAGCATCCTCTGCCTTCTTTTTGGCCTCTGCTACTGCTTTTTCTCTTGCCTGATTTTCTAATTTTGATTTGTCATCAATAGTAAAATTAATACCTCCAATGCTATTTGCCCCATTAGCTATGGAAACATCTAAAACAGAGTTTGCATTATCTATTTTTCTAACCTTTATAGCTAGATTAGTATTTGCATTATATCCTGTGATTTTCGGAGCTGAAGTACTATTATAATCATAAGCTGGGCTAATACTATAATTAGCTGTTTGAATGTCTTTAGCCTCAACTCCTAGTTTTTTGATTGCTTCTGAAACTTTATTAATATTTTTATTTAATTCATCTTGTGCAGATTTAGCAGAATCTCCCCTTGCAACCACTCCTACATTTACTAATGCTATATCAGGAGAAGCGCTAACTTTTCCTTCACCCGTTACATCAAAGGTTGTTGATTTAGTTGTATTTACAGAAGTGACATAAAAAGGAATTGGACCAAATAGTTTTGTATAAGTAAAAAGCAGGGTAAAGAAGGTTGTTATACCTATAATAGGCAACAGTAAAAGGATCTTCGGGTTCATTAATTTATGATACCATAAGTTAGTGAAGCATAGGGTTTTTAATATTGGACTTTTTACTGTTTATATAGTGGGAATGACAGCTATGATGATCTGGCAGGGGATTGGAATAGACCCAAGCAGATATGTTTTTGTACTGCTTTTTGCATCCCTTTTTGTCAGGCGAACCCGCTCGTTTATTTTAGATTGGACACCTTTTTTATTTATTTTACTTTCTTATGATTTTTTAAGGGGATTTGCAGATGATCTTGGAGGCAGAGCAAATTTTTTAGACCTTATTAATCTTGAACAAGGGATTTTTGGGATGATCCCCACAATAGAACTTCAAAAACTGTTGTATCATGGTTCACCAACTATACTAGATTATCTAGCAACTATTTTTTACTTTTTACACTTCGCACTGCCCTTAGGCTTCGGATTTTTGCTCTGGCTAAATAACAGAGGACAATTCCGTAACTTTGTCACAGGAATTCTGCTTCTATCTTACTCAGCCTGGCTAACATTCCTTATATATCCATCAGCTCCTCCCTGGCTTGCCAGCAATGAAGGATATATACCTCATGTTAACAAAATTATTGATACTACTCTTTCTGCTTTTCCAGACAGATGGGATTTGCCCTCTATTTATCATAATTTTAACCCAAATGCTGTTGCTGCTATGCCATCCTTACACGCAGCTTATCCATTTTTAGTTTTGCTTTATGCCCTTAGGTTTTTTAAGAAAAAAGGATTATTTTTTATTCCTTATGTTTTAGGAGTTTGGTTTTCACTTGTTTATTTAGGAGAGCATTATTTTGTAGATGTAGTCGCAGGAGCAATTTATGCTGTGATTTTCTATTTTATTTCTGTAAAACTGCACATTATTAATTGGGAGAAATTATTTGCTCGATTTTTGCAGCGATGATAAGAACCTGCTTCGCAGAACCTTGAAATGTTAGCTTAAATTTTCAATTTTCGCTGCAATTATGAAATCATTCTCAGATAAGCCATTAATAGCGTGAGTCGAAAGAGTGATTAAAACCTTTTTGTAATTATGAAGGTTAATATCTGGATGATGATCTTCTTGTTTAGCTACCTCAGCAACCTTATTTACAAAATTCATTGCATCATCAAAATTATTGAAGGTAAAATCTTTAGAGATCTGTTTGCCATCTGTTTGCCAATCCGAGGAGAGTTGTGCCATCAATACCCCATATTCAGTCTCATTTAAAGGAGGAATACCTCCCTCGCATGGAACGCATTTCTTTTGAGCTAGATCATTCATGATTTATGAATTTTGTGTGTACCATTTCCACTTGATTTTAAAACACCACTCTTTTTTAATACATCTATTTCATGTTGAATAACCTTCATTTGCTGACCAATGTGTAGTAGCACTTTGTGAGCTTCCTCTTCTTCTGAAGCATCTTCCTGAATATCTTCAATATCTTCTTCGACTTCCTCCAAAGATTCAGTGTTTCTATTAACAGACATCTGTATAAAAATAGCCAGGTAAATAGCCTCAACAGAAAGCCAGGTAGTAAAGATTAGAAGCACGGATCTAAACTCAAATCCTAAAAGGGCTGCTGCTGGAAAAGCAAGAAAAATTATGGTGTGAATAATTACAGAATAGGGAGTTCCAACCCATTCAACAAGCTTAAATGATATTTTTTCAAGTGGAGCAAATCTTTTGGACATAAATAATTCTCCTTTCAATTAAGCAAAGCTTCGCGGCTTCGCCACTATTGCGGCTTCGCCACTATTGCGGCTTCGCCACTAAAAAAATCTCTTCACCGCTCTTTAGGTTATGAGATTCTAAATTTATTGTCCCCCCGTGAGAAGTATCTGTCAACCCCCCAAAAAAAATAAAATTTCATTCTGTCGGGGACCGGGGAATTGAACCCCGTACATCCGCGTCCCAAACGCGGCGGTCTACCGATGACCTAGTCCCCGTAATCTTTCAGTGGGGACCCCTGCAATCAAGTCCCCGAAATCAATCTGTTAAGTATACATTAAAATGTGCTGGTGGAGGGAGTCGAACCCTCATGTCTTGTGGACACTCGCTCTTAAGGCGAGCGTGTATGCCATTCCACCACACCAGCAGATTTGTGTATTGTATCAAAAAGTCATTGACAATTTAAGTAAGATCTATTATCTTTATCACCTAATGAGTAAACTTCAAAGGAAACTATTCTTTTTAGCACTTTTCTCTATCCTAGGTTTTTTAAGCCTGCAGATTCCTTTTAATAAACTTTTGGGATCCAATGTTTCCTTCACCCTTTTTGACTTTTTTGCCCCAATTGCAGGAGCTTTCTTAGGCCCAGTTTACGGAATTATTTCAGTATTATCTGTAATGCTAGCTAATAACTTTATGAAAGACATTCCATGGACTACAGGAACTATAATTAGACTTTTTCCAACTCTTTTTGCTGTATATTATTTTGCTACAATCAAAAAATCCCCCAACAATTGGATTTTTGTTGTTCCTGTTTTATCTATAATTGCTTTCCTCCTTAGCCCAGTTGGATTGAAAGTTCCATACTATACATTTTTCTGGTTTATCCCTTTAATTGCATACAAATATAGAAATAATCTTTATATGAGGAGCCTGGGAGCCACTTTTACAGCTCACAGTGTTGGTGGAGCTGCCTGGGTATGGGCATTTAATTTACCTGCCTCTGTCTGGCAGGGATTAATTCCAGTAGTGGTTTCAGAAAGATTACTTTTTGCAGCTGGTATTTCTATATCTTATGTCCTAATTTCTAAAGCTCTTACATTCCTTGTTTCTAAGAAGCTTCTGCCTAGCTTGGATCATGTTGTATCCTAACCTAAAATTTAGAACTCCTAAAAACAGGCCATTTTTTTATACTAATTTTGTAGCTACTTTAGATGGTAAGGTGGCTGTCAAACAGCCTGGCTACTGGCCAATAGGAAGTAAGACAGACTATAAAATAATGATTGAGCTTAGGGCTCATGCAGATGCCTTAATTCATGGCAAAAACTTGTATAAGGAGTTTGGGTCAATCACTAAGGAAAGCCTTCATAAACCAGCCTTCAGGAGTTTAAGGCAGAAATTAGTCAAAAATCCTGAATTACCATATATTCAGGCTACTCACAGCCTTAAAAAGATGGCTCAGGATTTTCAAAAATTAGGATATAAAAAGGTTTTAATAGAAGGAGGCCCAACCTTAATTGGTTCCTTTTTAAAGGAAAAATTACTTGATGAGCTATTTATAACCATAGCTCCAAAGATTTATGGCACCTCAGATAAAACCTTAACCTTGGTAGAGGGAATACTCTTTAAGCCAAATCAGATTAGAAAGCTTAAATTGATTTCAGTTAAAAAAAATTGGAATGAGTTATTTTTAAGGTATAAAGTTAACCTATAAGCGAGGCTTTTGAGCTGTGCTCATAAGCGAAGGTTGAAAGCCTGTCAAACAGGCTTATAGTTTGATTAGTGAACCTGGATTTGATATACTATTAAAATGATCGAACGTCCAGGAGAGAGGCCTACATCTTTACCATTATTCCATTTCAGGCCCAATGAATTTGAGACCTATTACCATACTGCTCTCCAGGCTGCTAAATTCAGACATGAATCTTCAAGAGCTGTGTCTTCTCTAGGATCTGCGGTGGGAAGGCTATATGACTGTGTAGACACAACGAATAATGTCAGAGCTGAATTCAAGCGTGAATATGGCAACATAGCCTCTTCAGTTAATGTTGGTATTGCCTATCTAAAAATTAATCAGGAGCTTTCTAGCTTCGTCCCTGCTCAGGATATTATGAGCTTTTTCAGATCATGTGTATCTGCCTTTTTAAATGTACAAGACTTTGTATCTGGGGTTATAGATACTGGTAAAACAGACGAGTTAAGACAAAGAATGCTAGTAGGCAAAAAGGGGAGTCCTAAGGAGCTTATTAATGTCATACTTCAAAATACCCCTGCTGTTCCTGACTGGTTTAAAGGGAATTATGCTGAATGGGCACTATTCTTTTGCAACCACTCCTTTTTTGCGCATTACTTAGAAAATGACGGCATGTTAAATGATGGATTTATAAGAGCAGATGGCATACCTGATTGGTTTGTAGATGCAAAAGGTGAAGAACTACCTGATCCAAAAGTTGTTGAAGAAGAAATGAATCAAGATATTAGTGTGGCTTCTCAGTTTGAAGACCATTTAAGCACACTTTCACTGTCCAGAGAAAGAGTGGCAGAAATAATAAGGGATAAAACCCTCAAAACTTTGGGCCATGTAAACGGTCAGGTACGCAATCTTTCAGAACGTGCTGATTCCTACCCAGGTCTACTATTAGTACTAGAGGGAATAAGCAATTATTTTATGGATGCTATTTCTGCCACAAGGATGGTGGAGCAAGGTTTCTCAGAAAGAGACATGAACAGGTTCGGAATAGAATCCTGGGTGGAATTATTTGCCCAAAGGATAGCTAACCATAATATTTTGGCTTTAGAAAGAGAAAATGTAGCCTTGTTTTTAGAAAAAAGGTTCAGCTGGGCTGATTTACTGGAGGGTGACAATACTACTATTATAAGGCCTGTAATTGAGGAAGTTTTAGCAGAGCAGGACCAACCAAGTGCAAGGCTAGAAGCTTTAAGATCTGACAAAAGAGCTTTTTCAGTTTTAAATTATGAGCTTAGACCTCTGCTTAAATTACTTTCAAAAGATGAGCTTGCTTATCTTACAGAGCTTTTTGGCTCTGATAACAGCTATAAAACTTCAGACATTATTCTTGAGATTGCAGAATTAGTAGTGGCCAATAAAAACGCTATTAGTACAGGAGATAAACATCTTCATAGAACTTTAGATGATTTAAGAAGATTTTCAGCTAACTGGTTTAGAAATAATTGGCAATGGGCTGTTGATGAGATTAAGGAAATGCTTAAAGTTCTTCCTCAAAATGAGGTTCCTGCTGAAACAACTCATGTTGAGCCTCTTGTTTCCACTGAAATTCTCTTTCAACAATCACAGGAAATTAATGAAGAAGCTGATAAGCTTGAGGCTGGCGCTTTAGATGGATGGAGGCTACTTTACACTGAGCGTATGATTTCTGAGGCGGATGCTTTAGAAGATATTGGGGGTGAAACCATTGCTGAAAGAATGACTAAACTGGATGAATTTTTAAGAAGAAATAAAATTTCCTGTAGTATTGGCACAAATAGTGTTATAGACACTTTTGAATGGCTGGTAAGAGTACCTAATGAAGTAGAGTGGGTCAGGATGGGACAGGAAGTAAATGGTGAAGAGTGGAAGAAGCTAAAAAGAGGAAGAGTCCGATTTTTCTACCAAATGGATAAACAGACAAAACAAATCGTCTTCTTTCTTCATCAGAAGAAAGCCTGGAGTTATAACTTTTAGCATTAATTAAATACTAAAATACCAGGCTTTTAATTAAGCTAATTAAAAAGAATTATTCCTACGTTATTCTTTGTGATCAGTACAAATTGCTTTTTTCTGGTATCTATAAGCAAAGTATAGGATAATTCCTCCAAGGACAATTTGTATAGCTAAAAGAGCTACAAAAACAGGAGCCTTGGAAGATAGGGCATTTGGAAGCATTAAAAGGCCTGCAAATTCCCATAAAAGATAAGCCTTAGACTAAGGCCATAGGGAAACTTTTCCTTATAAAGGTGATAAATTTGAGGTAAATAAGCTAATGCCACCAAAATATTTCCTAAAAATCCTAGGTAATTAAATATTTGGGACATTAGTAGATTATAACTACTAAATTATCTGTCTTCTCGGGGTCTAGCAATGTTAACAACGATCTTTCGACCTTCAACATCTGAACCATTAAGATTTTGTACTGCTGCATTTGCTTCTTCATCAGAAGACATTTCAACAAAACCAAAACCTCTGGATCTGCCAGTTTCTCGGTCTTTTACAACTTGAGCTGATACAACAGTTCCTGCTTGTGAAAATAACTGAGCAAGTCCTGCATCATCAATAGCCCATGGTAATGAACCAACGAACAATTTTCTGTTATTCAAAAATATTCACCTCCTATCATTTTAATATTCGAGGTGAAATTCAGATCTGGAAAACCAAACTTATACTCAACACTCTGACTAAATTGTCCCACATTCTTTTATAAATATCAAATATAGTACAACCCCTTGCAATTATGTCCATAAGAAATGGGATTAATAAGCTTCCCCGGACTGAAAGTCC